>Ga0181568_10001524_pt1 | contig 21398 bp, 17 predicted proteins | sample 101ome_20_FD_133758 | JGI IMG/M metagenome (GOLD analysis project Ga0181568, IMG submission 133758) | Coastal salt marsh microbial communities from the Groves Creek Marsh, Skidaway Island, Georgia - 101404AT metaG (megahit assembly) | ecosystem: Environmental > Aquatic > Marine > Intertidal...
CCATTTACCTGATGCCCGTTGTGACGACGGAAGGGTCCGTACGTCGCCACTGGACAGCTCGTTCCGCCATCTGATGGCTGGAATTAGGCAAACCGACTTGGTCGATTAGGCCGCGAGCGCGTAGGAAGTGTTGTCATTTCTGACTGAAGATTTGAGATTAACGAGCGACATCTCCAAGAGCTCGACATGCTTCCCCGATTTGGTCATCTTGCTGTCAAATCCAAAATCGGCCCCAAAATTCAAAGAACAATGCCCTGCCAGATTCATCGCCTGAGCGTCCAAGACAAGACTTGCAAAGTTACGGAGGGTCCAGGGATTTGGAAGGGCACTGGATTTTTTTGTATCTTATTGAAAACCAAACGAGAGAGACATGGGGATTTCGATTTTTGATTGGATGTGGATTGCGCTGATTGCCGTGGCCACCGCAGGTTCCATTTCTTACGGCATCGTGACGGGTCGCAAAAGCGTGACCAAACAGATGTCACGGCTCATGGAACGTGCAGAACATCAACGTCTGCGCAAAAAGTATTGGAAGGCGTTGGCCAAAGGCAAAAAGAGCCAAGGTGAGTCGTGACCGGTCTGTGACTTACGTTGTCCAAACCGAGTTCCGCTCTGTTACATTTGATGCATGAAGATTGGAGTCGTGCGCGAAGGAAAGGTTCCTCCGGATCAGCGGGTGCCCCTCACCCCTGCTCAATGTGCGGAATTGAAGCGGCTTTACCCTGAGGTCGAGCTGGTGGTGGAAGCGAGCGAAGTGCGCCGAATCACAGACGACGAATACCGTGAAGAAGGTGTTGAGGTGGTCGACACGTTGGTGGATGCGGGTTGCAACGTGCTTCTCGGCGTGAAGGAAGTGCCCTTGGACGAGTTGATTCCGGACACGACGTACCTGTTTTTCAGCCACACCTACAAGCTGCAGCCCTACAACGCCAAACTCCTGCGTACGGTCGTAGACAAGCGCATCCGTCTGATCGACTACGAGCTGATCAAGCGCGCGAGTGGCAAGCGGGTCATTGGGTTTGGTCGGTGGGCCGGCATCGTCGGGGCGTACAGTGCCCTTCGGGCGTGGGGTCTTCGGCATCGTTCCTTCAATCTCCCGAAAGCCATCGAATGTGAAGACATGAAGGACATGGTCGGTCGAGCCAAAGCCGTCGACTTGCCTTCCGATATGAAAATTGTGCTCACGGGCGGAGGCCGCGTGGGAATGGGAGCCCACGAATTGCTCACGGCCCTGGGGCTTCGCGAGGTCCACGCCGACGCGTTTTTGAAAGAGGACTTCAACGAGGCCGTCTTCACGCGCCTCGACGTGGAACAATACAACGCTCGACGGGATGGCAAGGCATTCGACATGAACGATTTCATCTCCGACCCCACGGAGTTCAAGAGCACGTTCATGAACTACGCCGAGGTGGCCGACTTGTACATCGCAGGACATTACTGGGCCGAGGGTTCGCCGTTCCTGTTCACACGCGACGACATGAAGCAAGAATCGTGGCGTGTGAAGGTGGTGGCGGACGTCAGTTGCGACATCGACGGTCCGGTGGCCTGCACGATTCGCCCGAGCACCATCGCCGACCCGCTCTACGGCTACGACCCCATTGCCGAAAGCGAATGCGCGTTCAACGCCCCGCAAGGCATCACCGTCATGGCGGTCGACAACCTCCCGTGCGAATTGCCACGTGACGCGAGCCACGGGTTTGGGAAGGAGTTGTTGGCGCATGTGTTGCCGCTCTTGGTCGGCGGCGATCGGGACAACATGCTCACGAACGCGACAGAGACCACGTTAAGCGGGGAGCTTGCTCCCAAATACCGCTACCTCCAAGATTACATCGACCGCGCCTGAGCGCAAAAAAACTGCCTCGCTTACTGGGCGACGAAGACGTAGGTCAAGCGACCTTCCTGCCGCTTGGGTGCGTCGGACGAAGCGTTGAAACGGGCGCGACGGGCGCTGCGCAGCGCGGCTGCCCCAAAGCAACTTTCCGGGTCGCCCGAGGCGAGCGAAGCTTCGAGGACCGAGCCGTTCGCTGCCACGACGATTGCGACGTCGATTTGGGCTCCACCAGCGCAGGTGTACCCCGGGACGTCCAAATCGCGCCCCCTCCGCCCTTTCAAGCTGTATCGCACGGTCACCAATCCGTCGTACTGGGCGTCCCAAGACTCGAAGGTCTCTCCCACATGCTGTCGCGTCACGTCCGCGGCACCGGCCGTCTCAAACGATTTTTCTTCGGCGGAAAGTCGCGCAAACTCCGCCGCTTCCATCGCCCGCAACTCAGCTTCTACCTGAGCCTCCAATTCCGCCTCTGAGACGTCCGACGTCGAGCGCGCCTCGGACGAGGCCTCGGCTTGAGCGTCCGCACGCAGGTTGGCCACTTTTTGTGCCATTTGGGCACGGAGCTCATCTTCAAAAGACCGTTGCTTCTCGGGGTCCGTTTCCGACGCATCCATCATGGTGACCTCCGTGAAGGTCTCGCTCGGCGGGATGCCTTCGCTTACTGGCCAAAACACCAGCAAGCCAAGCACGACGACATGAAGAAGCAACGTGTAGACAACGGCCTTGCGCACCAAGCCCATGCCTCAATCGTAGGAGAGGTTGGTTTCCAGTTCCCAGCGAGTTTTGGTGATGCTCTTGTCTCCGCAGAAGTAATAGGTGCCGGTCTTCATCACCACCTTGCGGTATCGCTTCACCACGTCACCGTCGCGCACCGTGCGCATGATGACCAAGCCGTTTTGGATGTCGTAGCTGGTTTCCTGCACCCCTTGCGGGATGTCCCGGTCTTCTGGAGAGAGCAACGCGGGCAGGCCACGTTCCCGAGAGGCCTCCACCGTCATTTCCAAGTCAAGCAACGAGCTCTGCGCGCCGTTTTTCAATCGCGCCGCGCCTTGGGACCTCAGCAACTCGTCAGACTGCTTCCTCGCTTCGATTTCAGCGAGCTGGGCGGCTCGTTCGCGTCGGTGTTCCGATTCACGACCGCCGTATTCGCTTTCGACCTGACGCCCCGTTGTTCCTCGTGAGCCAGAAGCCACCTCGTGCAAGGCCTCCGCCTCCTTCCTCCGCGAATTGTAGGCTTGCATGCCTCGACTCGCAATATCCCGTTGCGCGTCCTCGTAATCGCCTACCATCCGATTGCGCTCTTGCTCGTTACGGTGCGCGGCCGAACCCGTTCCGTTGTCGAGGGCCAGCACTTGGCGACGCTCGTCTCGAGCACGGTCGCTCGCTTCGGCGCTCCAGCGTTCTTGCTGCATGACCACATCATCTTTCGTGTCCTGAACCTCGGCAGCCATGGCTTGACGTTCTGACTCCAATGCTTGTCGATAATACACTTCTGCCTCGTCCTCAGCCTTTCCGGAACGTTGGGACAAATTCTGAGCGCGAGCCTGTGCTTGAGCCTTGCGGGCCTCTTTTTCAGCATCGCGGGCAGCCTGACGCTCCTCCCATTCCCGTTCGCGCTTCTCGCGTTCGAGTCGGTCGGCATCAAGTTGAGCCTGCTGTTCCGCTGAAGCTGAAGCCTGCGCAGCCTGGCGCTGTGCCTCTGCTTCGCGATCCGATTGGTCCTGAGAATCTCGGTCAGCTTGAGCTGCAGCTTCACGTTCACGCGCGGCACGTGCGTCTTCTTCAGCTTGGGCCTGGGCCAACCGTTCTTCTGCTTCGCGTTGAGCTTGGTCCTGCTCGGCGGCACGAGCAGCCGCCTCCTCGGCGCGTTGTGCCGCCTCTGCTGCCTCTTGGGCTTCTCGTTGGGCGCGTGCCGCGTCCTCTTCTGCGGCGCGAGCCGCATCGGCCTCAGCTTGACGCGCCGCCTCTTCGGCCGCAGCGGCGGCAGCATCAGCAGCCGCAGCTTCTTCCTCCGCGCGTCGAAGGGCGTCGAGTTTCGACGTCACCCGGTCCAGTCCTGCTTGTGCGGCTGCATCCCCGGGCTTGAAATTCAAGGCCTTTTCGAACTCGTCTTTCGCGTCGTCCCACCGATCTCGCGATTCCGCGCGGTCGGCGTCTTCCATGGCGTTGTCGTAGCGCATTTGGGCTCGCTCCAAATCGTCAGCAAGCTCCGCCAAGCGGTCAAATTCCGCGTCAATCCGGCGGCGCATGTCGTTGGTGTGATCCAAGTCGAACTGGATCCGGCCGCTGCGGTCGTCAAACGACGCGATGCCGATGGGCGTCTCCAGAATGCTCTCGTCAAACCCTTCGACCTTGTCGAACAGAGACATGTCCAAATCAAACATGAACCCGTCGTTCAACTGATCCTCCGGGGTGTGCGCGCTTTCGATGGCCACGCGCTTGGAGACCATGCCGTCGGCGCTGAACTCGATGACGTAATTGTGGCGAAGGGGCAAATCGAGAAAGTACTTCCCGTTGCGGTCGACCTGGATTTGGTCAAACGCCTCCCCGTTTCGCGTCACAGAAACCGTGACGTTGTCCAGCTTGACTTTGGTGTCCTCGTGCTTCAAATTGCCGCTCACCACGAGCGACTCGGATTGCGCCCACATCGAAGTGGAAGACATCAGAAAAACGAGCAGCACAACGAGTCCTTGAAACCAAGGGCGCGTCGCTGAGGGTGGTGTCGCGTAGGTTTGCATCGTGGCAGGTCAGCCGAAAAATACGGGTTTCCCTCCAAAACGAGAGGTTCCCGCCGCAGGTTTCAGTTTTTGGGAAACACGCGGCTGGCTCGACGGGTTGGATGCGGTCGTGGTTGGCGGTGGGCTGGTGGGCACAAGCGCCGCGCTTCGCCTCCGCGCCAAACACCCTTCCTGGCGCATTGCCGTACTCGACCGTTCGAGCCTTGGGGGAGCCACCACGCGAAACGCAGGGTTTGCCTGCTTCGGCAGTCCTTCCGAATTGCTCGAGGACTGGCGCACCCTCGGCCCAGAAGCCACGGTGAACCTCGTGAGGATGCGGTGGCAAGGCTTGCGTTTGTTGCGCGAAACTTGGGGCGACGAGGCCTTGGGTTACCGTCCCTCAGGTTCGGTGGAAGCCTTCACGAATCCGGAGATGTTCGAGTCGTGTGCGCAAACCCTCCCGGAGATGAACGAAGCTCTGGAGGACGTCTTTGGCGAGAAACCCTTCCGTCTGCTGGCTTCGCATCCGGGCTTGCGTGAATTGGCTGGCGCGACGGGGAGCCCCTTGGAAGGCGATCTGGACACCGGCAGGCTGGCTCGCGTTCTGCAAAGTGCCCTTGAGAAAGCCCAAATCCCACGCCTCGCCGGCCTGTCCGTGCAAAACCTGTCCTCCTCGAACGGCCTTTGGAGCCTCGAAACCAACCTCGGCGTCCTGCATGCACCCCGCGTCGTCGTGGCCACCAACGCCTGGGCCGCGACGCTCCTGGACGTGGACGTGGCTCCCGTCGACAACCACGTGCTGGTTTCTCACCCCCTGCCCGACCTCGCGTTGCGCCACACGGTGCATCACGACCAAGGCTACGTGTACGCGCGGGAGATTGACCGACGCGTCTTGATTGGCGGCGGCCGACACTGGAACTGCGTCAACGAGGACGAGCGTGCCGCAAAGTTGACGGACTGGGCACGGCGGCACATTGAAGGCGCCGCGTCGTTCGAAGTCGCCCACCGCTGGGTGGGACAGCTCGGGATCGGAGCGAACCGTCATCCCGTCGTGCAAACCGTCGCTCCGGGACTTGTGGCCGGAGTGCGGATGGGCGGCATGGGCGTGGCCATCGGCACGCACGTCGGCCAACAACTGGCCGACCTTCTGTAACCTTTCCCGAAGAGTGGACGTAAGGGCATCCCAACCCTACCTCCATTCTCATGAAGGACATCCAGACACTTCCCCGAATTGCGCGCCTCGCCGCATTTAGCTTGACTGTCAGTTTCGCCGGATTGGCGTCCGCGCAGCCAAGCCTGCAAGTCTTTTCGGGAATCACGGCCACGGCCGACATGAACGCCTCGCTCAGCCGAGGCGCCTCCATGTCGCAACCCGTTGGAACGTTTTTGTCCGTTGACTTGGACTACCTCCAAGCGCAAGCCTTCAACGACCAGGGAGTGGCCGTCCAGCGCGCCTCGATGCAAAGCCTCGGAGCCGGGGTGCGGTACACGCCGTTTTCAGCTGAAACGCATGCGATCCGTCCTTGGGCGGGCGCTGGGTTGAGTTGGCAGGCTACGGCCATGCACGCAGATGCCCAATCGGCGAACGGCGAAACGTACCACTTGTGGAACGACGGGTTGCTTTACGCCACCCCGCAACCGATCCCCATGCCCGACGTCGACCTTCCCGACCCGTTGGAACGCGACAACGTGTACGAGACCATGCTGGATCGGAACACGCACGTGGCCGTTCCGATTCGTGCGGGCGTCGACGTTCAATTGACGCGCCGAATCCATGCGACGTTGGCCGTGACGACCTTGCCGGGAGGCGGAGCCGGATGGACCACTGCGCAAGCCGGAGTTGGGTTCCAGCTCGGGCGAGGTAAGACCTACCTGAAGACGTTGCTCCCTGAGGAATTTTTGGCCCTCGGAAACGACGCCGACGGCGACGGTGTGAAAGACACAAAAGACCTCTGTGGCGGCACGGAAGTTGGCGCCATCGTCGACAAGTTCGGCTGCGCCATCGACACGGACGCCGACGGGGTGCCGGACCACCGCGACCTCGAACTGCACAGCCCTGACCTGCTGGTGAACGACGACGGCGTGTCCATCTCGCTCGCCGAATGGAAAGCGATGTACGCGCCTGAAAAGGGCGACCCCTCAACGTTTGCGCAAGACAGCGCCACGGTGATCGCCGAGCTCACCGCAGCTCAAATGGCCCAGATGCTTTCAAACGCCGGCAACACCGCGGCCAACGCGGAACAAGAATTGCTGCGCGATTTGCGTGAAAAAGTGTACAACCCTGAGATTTCCTACCGCGTGCAGTACGGCGCGTACTTGGCCGCCTTCGCTCCCTCCACCGACATGTACACCCACGACCGGGTGGAAGCCGTGGACGGCGACCGCGGGCTGACCCTCCACGTCGGGACGGCGTTTGAGCGGTTGAGCGAAGCACGTCATGCGTTGAATGCCGCCAAAGCAGCCAGTCACACGGACGCGTTCGTAACCGCGTACCACAACGGGGTGCGCATCACGCTCGACGAAGCCGCTGCATTGGAAGCGTTGCGCCAAGAGGCCGTGCAAGAGGCCGAAGAAACGTTTCATGTGGCCGAAGTCAACTTCCACGTCCAGCTCGGACGGTACACGGCAGGGGTTCCCGTGGATGTGCTGAACGCCTTTTTGCAAATGGGCCAAATCGAGCAACGCCTCGAGAGCGACGGCACGCACCGCTACCTCACCGAAGGTGTTGGCGCGGAAGAAACGGCTCGCAGGCACTTGGCTTCAGCCATTCAAATGGGATTCAGCGACGCCTTCTTGGTGGCTGAAATTGATGGAAAGCACGCTTCTGTGTCCGATGCGCGACAAGCGTTGACGGACATGGACGCCAACCTGACGGCCTCGAAATGAGATCAACGAATCGACTTAACCAATGAAAAGGACCGCGGCACGGGCAGCCTTTCGGCCGTCCATCGCTGCGGATAGAATTCCACCGGCATACCCTCCTCCCTCGCCGGTGGGGTAGAATTGGTTGAGACCCGGATGCTGCAAAGTGTCCGGGTCTCTTGGGATTCGGACGGGACTGCTGGTCCGCGATTCGGGGCCCGCCACCACCGCGTCAGGGTGAAGAAAGCCCTTCATTTTCCGCCCAAACGACCGAAACCCCTCCTGCAAGCTGTGCGCCACCAAGGCCGGGAGGACCTGATCCAATCGCGCTGGAACGACACCGGGGACGTACGACGTCTTCGGGAGGCTTGAGGAGGCTTTTCCCGCGACGAAATCCACGAGGCGCTGGGCAGGGGCGGCTTGCGTTTGGCCTCCGGCAACCCAGCACGCATGCTCCACGCTCTTTTGGAACTCCAGCCCACCCAAAGGACCTGTGAATCCCAGCGGCTCCCAGTCTTCCGGTCCCACCTGAACGACCATGCCGGAATTGGCGTACGGGTTGTTGCGCTTGGACGGCGACCACCCGTTGGTGACCACTTCTTGGGTGTCTGTCGCGCACGGAGCCATGATGCCCCCGGGACACATGCAAAAACTGTGCACGCCCCTTCCCTCCACTTGGCAAACGAGGTTGTAGCTCGCCGGCGGCAAACGGTCTTCGACAGCTTCGCCGTGGTACTGCACGTGGTCGACCCACGACTGCGGATGCTCGACGCGCACCCCGAGTGCGAAAGGCTTGGGCTCAAGTTCCAACCCTTTGCTGTGGAGCAGCTCAAAGATGTCGCGGGCGCTGTGTCCCGTGGCCAAAATCACCGCCTCCCCATGGACCTTCAATCGCTCCCCTGAGGCAACGCGTTCGACCTCCACCCCCACGCACGTTCCGTCCACGTCAAGCACATCCACGACCCGGGTTTCAAAGCGCACCTCCCCGCCGGCGCGCTCCACCGTTTCGCGCATTGCCGTGACCACGGCGGGCAAGCGATTCGTGCCGATGTGAGGATGCGCTTCGACGAGAATCCGGGGGTCGGCACCGTGCACGACAAGCCACTCGAGGGCCTCGCGAATGTCCCCGCGCTTTTTGCTGCGCGTGTAGAGTTTCCCGTCGCTGTACGTGCCCGCGCCGCCCTCTCCGAAACAGTAATTGGAGTCGGGGTGCACGACGTGTTCTTTGTTCAAGCGGGCCAAATCCCGGCGCCGCGCCCGGACGTCCTTCCCGCGCTCCAACACGATCGGACGCACCCCGTGGCGCAGGCATTCCAGAGCCGCGTACAGCCCTGCCGGCCCCGCCCCAACCACAATCACTTCTCGGGCACCCGCCGGCACCGACTCCCACACCCAGTCCTGCATTTCGCGTTCCGCCGCCCGCTCACCCCACGCCACCAGCAACTGCGCCTGGACCGGCCTTTTGCGGGCATCCCAACTCTGACGCAACACCCTGATTTCCGCGTCGTGGGACAACGCAGGGCGACCCTCTTTGGCCAATTGACGGTTCACCGCAGCGCGCAACGCAGCGGGCTGACTGACCTCCTCGGGGAGAACGCGCACCTGGATTTGTGAAGAAGAAGCGTCCATCTGTTGAGTGCGAAGATACCCGCACATCCTACCTTCGTAGGCCATGTCGGAAATGTTCCCGCACAACCCCATGCGCTTTGACCCCAAGGGCCTCAGCGAAGCAGATCAACTCAAGCTCTACGAGCAGCTTTTGCTGCCTCGCATGATTGAGGAGAAGATGATGTCCCAGCTGCGCCAAGGCAAGATCAGCAAGTGGTTCAGCGGGATGGGCCAAGAAGCCATCTCTGTGGGGGTTGCGGCCGCCATGCCCGAGGACAAGTTCATCTTCCCCATGCACCGGAACCTGGGCATTTTCACCACGCGTAACGTGCCGCTCGACCGCCTGTTCGCCCAATTCCAAGGCAAAGACCACGGGTTCACGAAAGGACGTGACCGCAGCTTTCACTTTGGGAGCCGCGAGCATCGCATCGTCGGCATGATCAGCCACCTCGGACCCCAATTGGGCCTTGCCGACGGCGTGGCGCTGGCAGAAAAGCTCGACGGCACAGGCGGATGCTCTTTCGTGTTCACTGGGGACGGCGGTGCGTCAGAAGGCGATTTCCACGAAGCGGTGAACGTGGCGGCGGTTTGGCAGCTGCCCGTCATCATCGGCATCGAAAACAACTCCTGGGGGTTGTCAACTCCGAGCGAGCAGCAGTTCCGCTGCGCCCACTTCACCGACAAAGCCGTCGGCTACGGCATTCCCGAAGAGGACGCCATTCAAGTGGACGGAAACGACCTGTTCGACGTGTACCACAAAGTGTGTGATTCGGTTGAATCTTTGAAAGAGAAGCCAAGACCTATCATATTGGAATTCAAAACATTCCGAATGAGAGGTCACGAGGAAGCTTCGGGGACCAAATACTACCCCGAAGGGCTCATTGACACGTGGGCACAAGTGGATCCTGTGGACCGATTGAGGGAGACCTTGATGGCGCGGGGGGTGCATAACGAAGCCACGGAAGACCGCCTCCGAAACGAAATCAAAACCGCCATCGAAGCCGGCTTGAAAGGTGCCGCAGGAGAACCCCTGATTGAAGCCGACACGGCCGAAGAACTGACTGACCGCTTTGCCCCAGGCACCCCTGGAGGACTCTCAGAACCCCCTTCCGGACCGTCGCGCGATTTGCGGTTCATCGACGCCATCACGGAAGGCCTTCGAACGAGCATGGAAAAGAACGACGGGCTCGTGCTGATGGGGCAAGACATCGGTCCTTACGGGGGCGTCTTCAAGGTGACCGACGGATTCGTCGAGGCATTTGGCGAAGAACGCGTCCGGAACACCCCCCTCTGCGAATCCGCCATCGTGGGCGCAGGCCTTGGCCTCTCCATCGCGGGCAAGAAAGCCATGGTGGAGATGCAGTTCAGCGACTTTGTCACGTGCGGCTTCAACCAAATCGTCAACAACCTCGCCAAGATCCACTGGCGTTGGGGCCAAGCGGCCGACGTGGTCGTCCGCATGCCCACCGGAGGCGGTGTCGGCGCAGGGCCGTTCCACAGCCAAAGCACCGAGGCGTGGTTCTTCCACGTGCCCGGCTTGAAGATTGCGTACCCCTCCACCCCGGCCGACGCGAAAGGACTTCTGCGCATGGCGATCGAAGACCCCAACCCCGTCTTGTTCTTCGAGCACAAGTACCTCTACAGGAGCCTGACCGGGCCGGTCCCGGAGGAAGACTACTTGTTGGAGTTTGGGGTGGGCCGCGTGGTCCGCGAGGGCCTCGACGCCACGCTCATCACCTACGGCTTGGGCGTGCAATGGGCGGAGCAGGTGCTTGACGAGAATCCAGAATGGAGCGTGGAGGTCCTCGATTTGCGAACGCTGTTGCCCTGGGACGAAGAGCTCGTGATGAAGAGCGTGTGCAAAACGGGCAAGGCGCTGGTGCTTCACGAAGACACGATGACCGGCGGCATTGGCGCGGAAATCAGCTCTCGGATTCACGAACGGTGCTTCGAGCACCTCGACGCCCCGGTGGTGCGTACCGCGAGCTTGGACACGGCCTTTCCGTTTGCCCAAGATCTGGAGCGGAATTTCATGGCGAACGCTCGTCTCGAGAGCGACCTCGAGGCGCTGTTGGCGCGTTAAATCAGGTTGGCGCGATAAATCAGCGCCGAGCCCGCTGCACCACGCGCGGGTTCTTGATCATCGCCTCGACCTGCTTGATGTCGTTCTTCAGCATGCCCTTGGTGTCGAGGCGCTTGGCTTCCTGGATCATGATCATCGCCTTCTTGCGGTCTTGTTTGGCACTCATGCACACCGCGAGGTTCAGCTTGACCGCCGCCTTGTCGTGGTCCTGCTTGAGCCCCAAAGTGAGGGACTTGCGAAGGTGCGACTCGGCTTCGTTGAGGTTCGACTGCATTGTGACGCTGCCGAGGAGAAAGTGGTAGTAGCCGCGCTGTCCAGGCCAAAGTTGGCTGGGCTTGATGCGGTTGAGCCACTTGACCGCCTCTTCCATGCGCTGCATCCTCAGGTTGGCAAACGCAACCACCAACCGCACGCTCCGCAGATTCGCCAGCACGAGCACGATGGAAAGGAGTGTCATTCCGACGGCTGCGCCCCAGCTTCCCTGTGTGTACAACAGCACAGTGTACGCAAGAGATGCGGCGGCGACGAGGAGTTTGAAAAGGCGAATGAGCATGGGGGGAATTTTGGGCTGAATCGTTCGCAAAACTACTCCACAGGCGGTGTACCTTCGTTTCATGAGTCAAATCATGCGCTTGCGTGTCATTCTCGACACCGAAGACGACGTGTTCCGCGACATCGACATCGCGACCAACGCCCCCCTGATGCACCTGCATTTCGCGGTGTTGGATGCCTTCGGCTGGGAGGCCGGTGAGCTTGCGTCGTTCTTCCAAAGCGACGAATCGTGGAGCCGCGGCAAAGAGTTTTCGCTTCTTGACATGAGCGACCCGATGGCGGACGACGGGGCTCAGCCTGAAGACGCCATGAACCAAAGCACGGTTGGCCACCTTATCCCCGAACTCGGACAGCGCGCGATTTACGTGTACGATTTCTTGCGCATGTGGTGTTTCTACGTCGAGCCGTTGTCGCTCGGCGACGCCGACCCGGACGCGGCGTATCCAGCACTGTGTCACGAGTTTGGTACCCCCCCGGCGTTTGACAGCAAGGACGGAGACCTCCTCGAAGGCATGGATTTGCCCAGCGAGCCGGAGGACGACGGGAAGCCCTACCGCACAGGCGACCCCGAGCTCGACGCCTACCTCGACGACGAGGACGACGACGAATACGGTGGCGGTGAGCACCTCTCCATCGACGACTTGGACGACCTGTACTGATAGATGGGCGTGACGGAGGTGGCGAATCCTGGAGTGGTGGTGTCTGTGGTGGGCCCCACCGCGTCAGGCAAAACGGAACTTGCCGTCGCCCTTGCTCAACGCCTCGGCACCGAGATTGTCAACGCAGACGCCCGCCAAGTCTACCGAGGAATGGCCATCGGCACCGCCCAACCGACGGCTACCGAACGTGACGCTGCGCCGCATCACCTTGTGGATTTCCTCGACCCCACCGAACTGTACAGCGCAGGTGCGTTTGAAGAAGATGCGGTGCCGCTCTTGACCCGGCTCTGTGCCGAACGCGGGTCGGCCATCTTGGCCGGAGGGTCAGGAATGTACGTCAAGGCCGCACTTGAAGGACTTGACCCGCTCCCGGCCGATTTGGACCTGCGCCGGATCCTGAACCGCGAGGTGGCTGACCTGGGGTTGCCTGCGCTTGTGGCGCGGCTCGAAAAACTCGACCCCGACCACGTGGCCGTCTTGGACACGTCGAACCCCCAGCGTGTGGTGAGGGCGCTTGAAGTGTGTTTGGCCTCGGGACGCCCCTTTTCCAGCTTCCACTCTGGAAACCAAAAAACCCGCCCGTGGCACGTCGTCTCCGTGGGACTGAATCCCAATCGGGAAGAATTGCGCGAACGAATCGCGCGCCGAACCCACGCCATGATGGAGGCGGGCTGGCTGGAAGAAACCCGGAAGCTTTTGCCCCTTCGCCACGAAAACGCATTGAACACCGTGGGCTACAAAGAGTTGTTTCAACATTTGGAGGGCACCCTTGCCCTCGACGAAGCCGTCCGCCTTGTGATTACCCACACCCGACAATTTGCCAAACGCCAAATGACGTGGTTCCGAAAAGATTCGTCCACCACGTGGTTTGATTGCCCCGCAGATTCGCGTGACGAGGCGCTTGACCGCGCTGTCGAGCACGTTCAAACTGAAGTGCAAAAATTGCAGGGGACTCCCCTGCCCCAACTCGGCCGAAAATGAAACCCGGGGCTCCCATCGACCACTACGACGCCCGCGTTGCCGAAGACCTTGAATTCGACGTGGTCCAGGAGCTCCTGGCCGAGCTTGCAGGATGCCCGTCGAGCGCTGAACGGGCTCGCAACCTCGTCCCAAGCAAGGACCGGATTTGGGTCATCGAACGGCTGCACGAAACCGACGAAATGCGTCGGATCCGTTCCGGGGGGCACGGGTTTCCCCTGATTGAATTTGACGAACTCGACCGCGAGATCAAGCTCCTCAGCGTGCGGGACAGCGTCCTCGATGAGGCGGGTTGCCGCCGGATTGCCACGGCCTCTCGCATCATGAACTCGGTCCTGGAGGTTCTGGCCCAATCCGACGACCCGTGGCCTCGCCTTGAAAAAGTCGTGGAAGGCCAAGAACCCAACGAAGAACTCATCGATGCAATCGACGCCGTGTTCGACGCCAAAGGCAACATTCGAGACGACGCCTCTCCCGAATTGTCGACCATTCGACAGGACATGACGGCTGTGCGGCGAAAAATCAACCGCGCCTTTCTGCGTGCCATGAAGCACACCCAGGAGCGGGGTTTCCTGGCAGACATTCGCGAGGGCTTCGTGCAAGAGCGCCGCGCCCTGGCCGTTCTAAGCAGCTACAAGCGCCAAATCAGCGGCGCAGTCCTCGGGTCCTCCAACACGGGGTCCGTCACCTTCATCGAGCCCGGACCGTGCATCCCCCTGAACCAGGAATTGGAGATGTTGCGGGACGACGAGCGCAAGGAAATTCGAAACATCTTGCGCGTCTTGACCCGCAACATCCGCCAGCACCTGCCTGCGATCAAGGGTTACCAACGGAGTTTGACGGAACTGGACTGGATTGGCACGCGCGCGCGTTTGGCCTCCAAGCTTGAAGGAAGCCTTCCGCAAATCCGAAAAAAACCCGGGCTCCACCTCCTGTCGGCTTACCATCCTCTTCTCCAGCAAACCAATCGGATTGCAGGAAAAGAAACGCATGCCCAGCATGTCGAACTGCATCGGTCGCAACGCATGCTCGTCATCAGCGGGCCCAATGCCGGCGGAAAGAGCATCACCATGAAGACGGTCGGGCTCCTTCAGATGATGGTTCAAAGCGGCCTTCTCGTGCCCTGCCACAACGTCTCTGAAGTAGGTGTTTTCAACGCCATCCTCCCCGACATCGGCGACCACCAAAGCATCGAGAACCAGCTGTCGACCTACAGTTACCGACTTGGCCGCATGCGACACTTCCTCGACGTCGCGGATGAGAAGTCGCTTCTTCTGCTGGACGAATTCGGAACAGGGTCTGACCCGGAATTGGGCGGCGCCCTGGCCGAGGTGTTTTTTGAAGAGTTGTACGACAAGGGGGCGTTTGGGGTCGTCACGACGCATTACGCCAACATCAAAACACGGGCAGCCAAACTTCCCGAAGCGTTCAACGGAAGCATGTTGTTCAACCGTGAATCCCTGGCCCCCATGTACCAACTGGAGGTCGGACAACCTGGGTCTTCGTTCACCTTTGAAGTGGCCGAAATCAACGGCATTGGAGCCAAACTAATTGAACGTGCCAAGGGCAAGCTCGACAAGCGCCGGGTGGAACTCGACGGGCTTCTCGGCGACCTGCACAAGGAAAAGTCGAAGCTCGCCAAGTTGACGAACAAGCAACTTCGAGCCGAATTGGAGGCAGAAAAGGCCACTGCAGAAGCGGAGCAGCTCAAAGAGGCAATGGAAGAAAAAGAGCGCAACTTGAACTCGCAATTCGATGCGCTCAACACAGCGCGGGTTCGAAGCACCAAGCTGACGCAATTCATCGACCGGTTTGAGTCCGGCAAGCCGAACAAAGCGCTCCTCGAAGAGATCAAAACCTACCTCGCGAAGGAAAAGGCACGTCAAGAGGAGCAGGCCAAGCGCGGAAAGCCCAAGTCCAAGAATTCAGGCAAGCGTCGGCCCAACCACCAGAGCGAGAAAATTGTGGTAGGCTCGCTCGTTCGGCTTCGCACCGGACAAGAACGCGGAGACGTTGTTGAGGTCAACGGAGACACCGTAACGGTGATGTTTGGGGCGTTCAAGACACGCGTCAAGCGCAATCAGTTGACGTGGCTTCGCTGACATCACTGAACCACGATACGGCGTGTCGTGCTCCAGCCGTCGGTCGTGGTCACTGTGACGTAGCGAACGCCGCTTCCCCACGAGGACAAATCAAGCGTGCCTCGAATCTCACCAGTCCCCCACTCTGCCAGGGGGCGCCCGAGGGCATCAAAAGCCTGAATGCGCTGAGCCGCGAACCCGTTCTTCAATTCAACACGCACCTCACCTGACGTGGGATTGGGAGCGACCGTCAAGCCCGCCAAGAACTCCTCCTCCACCGCGGTGGCCGCGCAGGCGTTGTGAACGTCGCACGTCACGTTTCCATCCGCGTCCGTCACCCGGTAGCTTCCGTTCACCCGTTCTTCCCCAGAATCGAGGGGGTCGAGAAAAGCCTTGAGCCGCATGGATTCCGGAATGGGGTTTGCGCCGTCCCAGTGGTAGCTCACTTTCCCGTAGTAGTCTGGCGAATTGGGGCTGTCGCAGAACGACGCGCCGCCTGTAAGGGTCCCCAAAATCCGATGGTTTTCGTCAAAAATCGGCGAACCCGACGAACCTGTTTCGGTGACCCCATGGCTTGTCTCCGTGCTCACCCACGTCACGCGCCAATGGGCTCCCAACGCATAGACGTTGCTGTTGATCAAGGGATTGCTGAACGTGGAGATTTTCTTGCGGTCTCCGGAAGGGTGGTGAATTCCCACTCCGTTGTTGCCGTTGAATCCCGTGGCATCCCACCCCGCGAAGTAGGGGATCCACGAATCGTCAATGGGATCTTCCACCTCCACGAGCAGGAAGTCGCTGCCGTCGATTTGGTTGCCCACCATGTCGTCGCTGTCAGTCAAATGAATGACCCCTGTCCGCGTGTGGGAATTGATGGACGACGTCCCCCCGCAATCGTAGAACTCGTAATTGAATTGCACTTTGAAGAACGGCCAATCGTCGTCCTCGGCGTCGTCGGCGCAATGGAAGGAGCTCAGCATCAATTGACGGCAATCCTTGGCGGTGTTGTTCACCATGGAACCCGAGCAAAGGAAGATGCCTCCGGCCTGGGTGATGCGAAGTTTCACCACGGCGTCCTTTTCGCATTCCCAGCTGTCGCCCTCCGGGCAATTGACGTCGACCTGGCACGCCTCCGAACCTCCCCTCTCCGTCGACGTGAGCCAAGGCTCTGGAAACCGCTGGTGACGAGCAAAGTACCCGACACCGCACACACCCAAAGCCGCGGCTTCCGTCAAGCCAACAGGCGCCTCGTAAACGAGCACCAAGGCGTCGCCCGGAACTTCGTTGTTGGTCCAGCGGCGGTGATCGTTGTTCTCGACCGACGTCACCGGACCCTCGACCCACGTCTCCGCGTACCGTCCCTGGGGGGTCTCAAACCACAGCCGCGCGCCGGCTGGAACGTGAAAGTCATCGAAGTACAGGCAGGTCGCCAACGCGCCGGGGGCCTCGACTGTCATCGTCCACACTTCGAAGTCTCCTTCGACTGCACGCGTGGCGTGTTCGAACACGTCGAATTGGGTGGGCAACACCAGGCCCACCATGTCGCGGCCGGTCTCTTCGGTTTGGACTTCCATTCCCGCCACAGCCTTGTCAAACGACGGCGTCTCCACAATCCACGAGGTCTGTGCTTGAACGCCCCACGACATCGCCAACAGCGTCACCCCAACACTGACCCGTGTAGAATGCCAAAAACCCTGAATCTTCGTTCCAATCATGTCCCGAAGTTACCGCCAACTCCCCTCCGCTTCCCTTAAATTCACACATCCATGACGAATCGACCCCTCCATTTCTTCCCCCTCCTATTCGCCTGCTTGACGCTTTCGCCGTTGACTTCGCAAGGACAAGGCGACATGAGCGCGCAGGAGGCAGCCCAAAAGTTTGGCACCCTCATGCGCTACGTCGACCAATTGTACGTCGACAGCGTCAATGTCCATGACTTGACCGAATTGGCGATTGTGAAGATGCTCGAAGACCTTGACCCACACTCGGTGTACTTCTCGGCCGATGAGTTGAAGGAGGCGGACGAACCTCTGAACGGCAATTTTGAAGGCATTGGCGTCCAGTTCAACATCTTCAAAGACACCATCATGGTGGTTTCGCCCATCAGCGGCGGGCCCTCAGAACGACTCGGCATCCGCGCCGGGGACCGCATTGTGGAGGTGGACGGCGAAAACGCGGCGGGCGTTGGCATCACCAACCGCGACGTCATGAAACTCTTGAAGGGCCCCAAGGGCACCGTCGTCCAGGTCGGCGTCAAGCGTGAGGGCGAGTCGGAGTTGTTGGCGTTTGACATCGTTCGGGACAAGATTCCGATCTACAGCATCGACGCGGTCCACATGGTGGACAACAAAATCGGTTACATCAAGGTGAGCCGGTTTGCCAAAACGACCATGGACGAGTTCCGCGAAGCAATCTTGACCCTTCAAGACCAAGGAATGAAAGACCTGATCCTGGACTTGCAAGGAAACGGCGGAGGCATGCTTCGCACGGCCATTGACATGTCGGACGAGTTGCTGAGCGGAGACAAGCTTCTTGTGTACACGGAAGGCCGTGCGTTCGAACGAGAAGACACGTTTGCGGAATACAAAGGCTTGTTCGAGAAAGGACGACTCGTGGTCTTGATCGACGAAGCCTCGGCAAGTGCCAGCGAAATCGTCTCCGGTGCCGTGCAGGACTGGGACCGCGGGTTGGTCATGGGACGTCGAAGCTTCGGCAAGGGGTTGGTCCAACGCCCAATGCGGCTTCCCGACGGAAGCGCCGTGAGGTTGACCGTGCAGAAATACTACACCCCCTCCGGACGATGCATTCAAAAGCCCTACGACGACGGTGTGGAGGCCTACCGAAAAGAAAAATTCGAGCGTTACGAGCGAGGCGAACTCCTCAGCCTTGACAGCCTTGATCTGCCGGACAGCTTGATGTACAAGACTCGCATCCAAGAACGCGAGGTGTACGGCGGCGGCGGCATCCTTCCCGACATCTTTGTGCCGCTCGACACCACGTTGAATTCAGCCACCTTTTCACGCATCCTTCGAAAAGGCCTCTGCAGCAAGTATGCCCTCGAACAAGTGGACGCCAACCGAGCCTCGTGGGAGGCACGGCACCTCGACGAGGACGATTTTGTGGCCCGCATGGCTTTTTCCGACGAAGAAATGGCGGACTTCCAAGCGTTTGTCGAAAAAGAGGGCGTCGAAATCGACGAAACGGAATGGGCTCGGTCCTTGCCCGCCATCGAACTGAGGCTCAAAGCCTTTTACGGAAGAAACATCTACGAAAGCAAAACGTTTTACCGCGTCATCGGCGGTCTGAACGAAGCATTGCTGGAGGCCGTTCGGGTTTTGAACGACGGAACGTTCAATGCTGCTCCCCTCGCCCACCGCACGTTTTGACGAGAATCCTACTTTTGCAAAAACATCTCTAATTCTAAACCATGCGTTTTTCAATCACCACCTTGACATTGGCTGCATTCGTAGCCGGTTTCACGGCATGCAACGACGGAGGCACTGACGTCAAAGCCAAGCCCATCGAGGGCGGCGAAGCAACGACAGAAACCCCGGTCAACGCCAAGCCTGAAAAGTTTGACCCTGCCAAAGACCAAGCCGAAGCACCGGCAGGCCCCACCACCACCATGGTGTTTGACACCTACGAACACGACTTTGGCACCATGGACGAAGGCGATGCCGTCACCCACGTGTTCAAGTTCACGAACACGGGCAGCGAGCCGCTCATCCTCGACAAGTGCAAAGGCTCTTGCGGATGCACTGTCCCCCAATGCCCCAAAGAGCCCATCGCTCCTGGCGCCAGCGGAGAAATCGAAGTGAAGTTCAACTCCAAGGGCAAGAAGAACAACCAAACGAAAACGGTCACCATCAACGCCAACACCGATCCAGGACAGACGATCCTGAAGATCAAGGCGTTCGTAAACCCCGCCGAAGCGAAGTAATTCGTTCCGGCCGAGTGCAAAAAAGGCACCCCAAAGGGTGCCTTTTTTCGTGCTTCAAACTTGCGCCGCGAGGGCGGAGAGCAGATGCTTACTGGAGCAGCGCGTCTATGTCCTGCGCCAACTCATGGTCCTTTCGCGTCACGACTCCTCCCGCGTCGTGCGTGTGCAACTCAATCCTCACGTAACTGAACGTGTTGACCATGGTGGGGTGGTGTCCGTGCGATTCAGACAAAAAAGCCACCCTTGTCATGAAAGTGAAGGCTTCTTGAAAATCCTTGAACCGGAATTCTCGTACCAGGCGATTGTCGCGTTCTGTCCACATGGCGATTCGTGTGTTTGAGAGGCCAATGTACAGGAAAAGGCGTGGACTCGCCACGCCTTTCACTTGAGAAGCCAGACTTGATTCAGAGCAAACCTCCCTCCGATGCCTCGCCATTTTCCGAAGACGAATCCGCCGACGGCGTCTCGGTGGCACCTGTCTCGACAAACATCAACAGTTCGCGCATTTTCTCTGCCTGGCGGATGTGCCCGCTTCGCTCGTAACCGTACGCCACGTTTCCAATGAGACGTCGCACGATGTCCACGCTCCCACAGGGACCGCAGTTCTTTTCGTCAACGGGCAATTCAAGGTGGCTCAGAAATTCACTCACCTCAGCTTTGTTGATGACGGTGCCTTGGCTGAACGGATTGATGTAAAACAACACCCCTCCTGGCGCTTGGTTGTCCGGCTGCTCCGATTCGTGGTGAATGTGGTGCTCGTCGCAATAGCATAAGATGAAGTGATTGGGGAGGTTGACCCCGTGAATGGGGAGGTTCAGGTCTTGAGCGAGGCTCAAGTACAAAATGCCCAAACCCAACGGATTTCCCTTTTTCTCACGCATCACCTCTCCGAGCAACGCTTGACCTGGATCGGGTTGCCCGCTCTTGGCGTTGGTGAACCCTTCCACGTCGTACAGAATGTGGTTGAGAATCCGCACTTGCTCAAGTGCCGTGAGCTCTTCGTTCAATTCAAGCCAGACGTTGCGCTTCAGCTTGTCGTACTCAGCACGCAACGCCTCCATGTCCAGAAGTGGATCGGCTGCTTTGTGAACCCAAAGCGCGCCTTCGATGGCGCATTCTGCGCCAGAGTCGAACCAATCGCGCAATCCGTTGTGCACGAACGCTCCGTGCAGCCCGTCGACCAACTCGTCCATTCGGCGTTCGTGCTCGGCACATTGCGCATGGGACTCGCGCGATTCAAGCAGCGCAGGGAGCACGGCCGTGCCTTTGGCAATCAGCTGTTCCCGCACATGTTGGTAAACCCCTTCGTCGGGGTCGTCCAGCAATTGAATGAGGGCGTGGATTTCGTTGGGTTGCATAACGCTTGCGGATTGTTAGGGTGCAGTCGTTTCCAAAACTACCCGCCACCTTCATGCTTTCTGAGCGACGTCCTGTGCAGTTTTCACAGCCTTTGTGTTAATGGCATCGCAACGCGCTGGTCGGTCGCGGGTTATCTTCGGGGGGTGAGTCGTTCTTCATCTCCTGCACCCCGCGCCCCAATCAGCGACCGCATGCGGCTCGGTTACGCCCTGTGGTTCACGATGGCCTTTCTCGTGGCCATTTGGGGGGTGTTTGTGCTCAACGAAACCCTGGAATTGGGGTGGCGAAAGCACGGTGTGCACCCGAGGCAATGGCGCGGCTTGACAGGCATTCTCACCTACCCTTTCCTGCACGGCGACTGGGGCCACTTGTGGAACAACACCATGAGCTTCTTCACCTTGAATGGGTTCCTGTTTTACTTCTACCGCTCCATTGCCTTGCGGGTCTGGCTTTGGCTTTTCTTCTTAAGCGGTCTGATGCTTTGGGGGTTGGCAGTGGATGGCAACCACATCGGCGCCAGCGGGTTAATTTATGGGTTGGCCGCCTTTCTTTTCACCAGTGGAATCGTGCGCGAGAACCGGCTCCTGCTCCGAGTGAGCCTTGCAGTGGCCTTCCTGTACGGAGGCATCGTGTGGTGGATGCTTCCAATCGACGACCACGTCAGCTGGGAAGGTCATTTGAGCGGCGCCGTCGTCGGCACCCTTCTTGCGCTCGCGTACCGCCGGCAAGGC
>Ga0181568_10001526_pt1 | contig 21378 bp, 17 predicted proteins | sample 101ome_20_FD_133758 | JGI IMG/M metagenome (GOLD analysis project Ga0181568, IMG submission 133758) | Coastal salt marsh microbial communities from the Groves Creek Marsh, Skidaway Island, Georgia - 101404AT metaG (megahit assembly) | ecosystem: Environmental > Aquatic > Marine > Intertidal...
CCGAAACCGCCATTGCCGCCTTTGGCGAGGGTGACGCGCTGGCCGATATCGGTCATATCGGCCAAAAGGGTTTCATTATCTTCAGCAAAAATTTGTGTGCCGACCGGAACGGCGAGAATTTTGTCATCGCCATCGCCGCCTGAGCGATTGCGCCCCATGCCGTGAATGCCGGTGCCGGCCTTAAAGTGCTGGCGATAGCGATAGTCAATCAGCGTGTTCAGCCCGTCGACGCATTCGGCAATCACGTCGCCACCGCGCCCGCCATCGCCACCGTCCGGACCGCCAAATTCGACATATTTCTCGCGCCGAAACGAGACGCAGCCGGCACCGCCATCGCCGGAGCGAATATAGACTTTTGCCTGGTCGAGAAATTTCATTCGGTTAATCCTTACGCTGTCAAATTAACGGCATTTGCCCGAAAAGCGAAAGCCACAAAAAAAGAGAGATGACGTTTCGGTCATCTCTCTTATTTTGCGATGACCGCCGGTTCGGGCTGTCACCATTATTTGATGGCCCGCTATTCTGCTGCTTCGGCCAATGGCGCTACAGAGACGACGGTGCGACCGCCGCGGCTTTGTGAAAATTGCACATTGCCTTCGACGACAGCGAAAATCGTGTGATCTTTGCCAATGCCGACATTGTCGCCCGGGTGCCATTTGGTGCCGCGCTGGCGAATAATGATATTGCCGGGAATGACGTGCTCGCCGCCGAATTTTTTGACGCCAAGACGGCGACCGGCACTATCGCGACCATTGCGGGATGAACCGCCTGCTTTTTTATGAGCCATTTATCTTACTCCTCTGCCGCATCTTCAGATGCTTCGGCTTTCGGCGCCGCTTTTTTGGCAGCGGCCTTGGCCGAAATAGCGGTGATTTTCAGCACGGTTTCGTGCTGGCGATGACCTTTATTGCGGTGGTAGTTCTTGCGACGCTTAAACTTGATGACGCTGATTTTATCGGCGCGGCCCTGTTCCAGCACTTCGGCTGTCACGCTGGCTCCTTTGAGCACAGGTTCACCGATTTTCGGCTCTTTACCGGCTTCGCCCAGCATCAGAACTTCGTCAAATTTCACCTTATCGCCGGCTTTGCCGTCGAGTTTTTCAATGGCGATAATATCGTCTTTGGCTACACGATATTGCTTGCCGCCGGTGCGAATAACTGCGTACATCGGTTTGTCCACCTTCGTATCCAACAAAATCATGCCGATGGGCGAAAACGCTGAAATCGGCAATTGAGCGGCGAATATACTGAGCCAGCGGGGCAAGTCAAGCGCTAACTCAATGACAAGAGGGTGAAGAAAAAGGGCGGCGGGCGGCTATTAATACAAATCAAAATGTAAATACATATAAATACCATTGAAAAAATGTTATTTATGCGATAGAGAAAGGCAGTTTTTGACTTATTGACGGGAAAAGACAAAAAAATGGCGGTTCTTACCCATTTACAGCAATTGGAAGCGGAAAGTATTGAGATTATGCGCGAAGTGGTCGCGCAGGTTGACAATCCGGTTATGCTTTATTCCATCGGTAAAGACAGCGCGGCCATGCTGCATGTGGCCAGAAAAGCGTTTTTCCCTGCACCGCCGCCATTTCCGCTCTTGCATGTCGATACGACATGGAAATTTCAAGATATGTATAAATTGCGCCAAAAAGCGGCCGATGAGGCAGGCATGGAGCTGCTTGTGCATCAAAATCCGCAGGCGCAAGCGCAAGACATTAACCCGTTTGACCATGGTGCGCTGCACACCGATATGTGGAAGACCGAAGGGTTGAAACAAGCGCTTGATAAATATCAATTTGATGCGGCGTTTGGCGGCGCGCGGCGCGATGAAGAAAAATCGCGCGCCAAGGAGCGGATTTTTTCCTTTCGCAGCGAAAACCATCAATGGGATCCGAAAAATCAGCGTCCTGAATTATGGTCCTTATATAATGCGCGCAAAAAACCCGGCGAAAGCATGCGCGTCTTCCCCATGTCGAACTGGACCGAATTGGATATTTGGCAATATATCCGGCTTGAGAAGATTGAGATTGTGCCGCTTTATTTCGCCGCCGCGCGCCCGACGGTCGAGCGCGACGGGTTGATATTAATGGTCGATGATGAGCGCTTTCCATTAAATCAGGGCGAAACGCCGGTCATGCGCTCGGTGCGCTTTCGCACATTGGGCTGTTATCCGCTGACCGGCGCGGTCGAAAGCCAAGCAACGACACTTGATGAGGTCATTCAAGAAATGCTTTTGACTACCACCTCAGAACGCCAGGGTCGTGCCATTGACCAAGAGGCCGGCGCGTCCATGGAAGTGAAAAAACAGCAGGGGTATTTTTAATGTCCGCTTCTGACACCGGCTATCGCGCTGAAGCTTTAATCGGCCAAGATATTGCTGCTTATTTAAAAGCGCATGAAGAAAAAACCATGCTGCGCTTCATCACATGCGGCTCGGTTGATGACGGCAAATCGACGCTTATCGGACGGCTTTTATATGACAGTAAAATGATTTTTGACGACCAGCTGAGCGCGCTGGAAGCGGCCTCGAAAAAATCCGGCACGCAAGGCGATGCGATTGATTTTGCCCTTTTGGTCGACGGGCTGGCAGCCGAGCGCGAGCAGGGCATTACCATTGATGTCGCCTATCGTTTTTTCGCCACTGAAAAGCGCAAATTCATCGTCGCCGATACGCCGGGCCATGAGCAATATACCCGCAATATGGTGACCGGTGCGTCAACCGTCGATTTGGCAGTGCTGCTGGTCGATGCGCGCCAGGGCGTGCTGACGCAAACGCGCCGCCATGCTTATTTGGTGCATTTATTGGGCATTAAACATATTGTTTTGGCGGTCAATAAAATGGATTTGGTCGATTTCAGCGAGACCTGCTTCCAAGACATTGTCGATGATTTCAATAGCTTTGCCGCCGATCTCAATATGGCGCCGCCTTTGGCCATTCCCATATCGGGGCTGGCCGGTGACAATATTACCGGCCGCAGCGACAACACGGCTTGGTATAAAGGGCCATCGCTTTTGGCGCATCTTGAAAATGTCGAACTGGCCGATAATGCGGCGCAAAAACAAAGCTTCGCCATGCCGGTGCAATGGGTCAATCGGCCTAATCTCGATTTTCGCGGGTTTAGCGGCCGCGTGGCGGGCGGCACGGTTAAGCTCGGCGATAAGATACGCATTGTGCCCTCGGGCAAGACCAGCACGGTAAAAGAGATTGTCACCATGGCGGCCAATGGTAGCCGCGCCGATTTGTCCGAAGCATTGGCCGGTCAATCGGTCACGCTGACGCTCAATGATGAAATTGACTGTTCGCGCGGCGATGTCATTGCCGCAGGCGATAATCCGCCTTTGGCGGCAGACCGCTTTGAAGCCAGTCTGGTTTGGATGGATGAAGCGGAAATGCTGCCCGGCCGCGCCTATGAATTGCGGCTTGGCACACAGGCCGTCTCGGCCCGTGTGCAAGCGCCGAAATATGCCGTCAATGTCAATAATATGGAACATTTGGCGGCCAAAACATTGGGCTTGAATGAAATTGGTGTGGTCGAATTGGCAACCGACCGACCGGTGGTGTTTGCGCCCTTTGCCGACAGCCAAAAGCTCGGCAGTTTTGTGCTGATTGATAAAATATCCAATGCCACAGTGGCTGCTGGCATGCTGCATTTTTCCTTGCGCCGCGCCCATAATATTCATTGGCAAGCGGTCGATATCGACCGCGCCGCCCATGCCGCATTGAAAGGCCAGAGGCCGAAAATTCTCTGGTTTACCGGCCTGTCCGGTTCGGGCAAATCGACCATTGCCAATGCGGTGGAAAAAAAACTACACGCCAATGGCAAACATACGTTTTTGCTCGATGGCGATAATGTGCGCCACGGCCTGAATAAGGATTTGGGCTTTACCGATGCTGACCGTATTGAAAATATTCGTCGCATTGGCGAGGTCGCCAAGCTGATGAGCGATGCCGGCTTGATTGTGCTGACCGCCTTTATTTCGCCGTTTCGTGCCGAGCGCGATATGGCGCGCGCCATGGTGGCTGACGGCGATTTTGTCGAAATTCATGTCGATACGCCGCTTGATGTGGCCGAGCAGCGCGATGTCAAAGGTTTGTATAAAAAAGCCCGTGCCGGTGAGCTGAAAAACTTCACCGGCATAGACAGCCCTTATGAGCCGCCTGAAGCGCCTGAAATTACCGTCAATACGACCGAGCTGAGCGCCGAAGAAGCGGCTGGTTTAATCATTGATTATCTTGATAAAAATTAGCTTCTAGCCATCAGGCTCAAAAATCACTCGCCCGACAATCTCGCGCTTGGCCATCATATCGAAACCGTCGCGCCATTGGGATAAGGGCAAGCGCGCATGCACCTGCGGGGTTATTTTACCTTCCTCCGCTAAATGCCATATAGCTTCTTGGTTTTCAGCCCCTTTTTCAGGATTGCGCCGCCCATATTCGCCGGCGCGCACACCTACCACGGAAAAGCCCTTAATCAGCGGCATGTTAACGCCAATATTCGGAATCCGCCCATCGGCAAAACCGATAATCAAAAGGCGGCCATCCCAGCCAATGCAGCGCACGCTTTCATCAAACACATCGCCGCCGACCGGATCGTAAATCACATCAGCCCCGGCGCCGGTCAGTTCTTTCACTTTTTCGCGAAAGCCGTCATTAATGTTTATCACCGCTTCGGGGGCGAATTTCTCTTCAATGAGCGCCAGTTTTTCGTCAGAAGAAGCGGTGGCGATGATTTTGGCTCCCAAATATTTGCCCAAGTCAACCGCCGCCAAGCCGACCCCACCGGCTGCGCCATGCACCAAAAGCCATTCATCTTTTTGTAAAAGCCCGCGCCGCACCAGCCCGACATAGGCGGTGAGATAGGCCGAGCCGGTGGCTGCAGCAGTGGCAAAATCGAGATTGTCCGGTATTTTGCGCAAGCGCTCGACGGGCATTACCATATAATCGGCAAATGTGCCGAGCCCGCCGCACACCACTTTATCGCCGACGGCCCAGCTCTGAACATCGGCGCCCAATGCGGCGATTTCCCCGGCGCCCTCCATGCCCGGCGAAAACGGCACGGGCGGTTTTAATTGATAGCCGCCATGGGTCATTAAAAAATCGGGAAAGCCGAGCGTGGCGGCGCGGATTTTGACCAACACCTCGCCCGCTTGCGGTTTGGGTGTCGCCAATTCTTCCAGCGCCACGCCCGCCAAATCGGGCAGCAATTCATTGACCCGTAATGCTTTCATATGTAAGCGCCCTTATTTCTGTCGCTCGCGCTGTGCTTGCAGCGCCTCATAAAAGCTGCGCGTATCGTTTTTTTGCCAATCCTCTGACGGGCTGGTTTGGGCGTCAAATGCGGCGATGATTTCATCATTGCGCTCTTCGGCCAAATGGCGCGATGCATAATGGGGAAAAATATAAAATGAGCCGTTCTTGATTTCAGCCAGAGTATGCGCGCCGACTGTCTCCACTTCATAGGGCATATGATCGCCCTCTTGCGGATAATGCGGGCGCGCCGGTTTTGGCCCGCCAAATTTGTCTTGTCGCTTGGTGCCTGAATTGCCGATATCGGTGCGCGTCCAGCCCGGGCACAAAAGTGAGATGGCGATATGTTCCGGCAATTCCATGCGCAACATGCCCGTATAGCCGAGCACGGCAGCTTTTGAGGCATTATAGCCCGACATTAGAGGCATGGGCCAGCCGATGGAATTTTCGGAAGCCGTATTGCAAATATGCGCCTCGCTGCCTTGCGCTTTAAAGCGGCGTAGAAACTCCATGCACATATTCCAATTGCCGAAAAAATTAACCTCAAAGACCCAGCGCAAATCATCATCTTCGGTCTTATCACCGGGCTTGAGACCGGCACCGACACCGGCGTTATTGAACAAAATATCAACATGGCCGAAATGCGCCCAGGCCTTATCGGCCAAAGCGGTGATTTGGTCTTTATCGGTGACATCACACGCCATGCCGACCACCTCCACGCCATGGCCTAAAGCGCTGATGGCAGAAGCGGCCGCGCCACACGCCGCTTGGTCAATATCGGCAATCACCACATGGCATTTTTCGGCCGCCAAACATTTGCCGATATCAAGGCCAATACCATTGGCCCCGCCGCTAATGACCGCAACTTTATCCGTGAAATTTTTCATGACTGCCCCTCCACAAAGAGCTGCAAGGCTAGCGCGCCAGCCGGAGACGCACAAGGGGCGGGTTCGGTGTTGACTGGCGGAGAGAGAGGGATTCGAACCCTCGGTACGCTTGCGCGCACAACGGTTTTCGAGACCGCCCCGTTCAACCACTCCGGCACCTCTCCATCTGGCCAAGCCAGGAGTTTTGTATAAAGCCTTGCGCGCTTTGCGCAACAAAAACCGATTATCTCACTTGCGCGGCACTCGCCGTCCATGCGACGCTTTTTTGAGATGTGACGGGGGACAGGCATATGAGCTATTATTTTCTTATGGCCGCAGGGGCGGTTTGTATCGCCAGCGTATATGTGCACGGCGTTTGGGGCCGCCGACTCTATACCGGCTTTATCAGCGACAGTAATTTGCCGGTGCGTGAAAAAGCGGTCAGCTTGGTGTCATGGGATGTGTTTACCGTCATGCTGGCGGTCAGCGGCGCGGCGCTGTTCTATGTTGCCTATCATCCGTCAATGCTGGCTATGGTTTACCCCATTATGGCGATGCATTTGGGCGGCGCCGGTGTTTTTCTTTTCTTAATCCTTAGCGGGCATAAAGCACTTATTCGTTTGCCGGGTGCGTTTTTGATGGGCGGCACCGGTGTGCTGATTTTGCTGGCCCTGTAATGCCGCAATAATGTCGCGGGGGCAAAAGCGCTTGTTACTTGCCCGCTGCGCTTTCCCGCCTATAATCTTGACGTAAGCGTCACTTTTTGGGAATTAATCATGCAATCGCTGTCAGATATGATTCAACCGGAAGATAATAGCTATCGGCCGCCACATATTAAATATCAAACGCCGCAAGGCTTTGATTTAATGGATATTATGGCCTTTGCCGAGCATGGTCAGCCATATGACTATTTCCACACATTGCGCGAACACGCCCCGGTGGCTTGGTGGCAGCCGCCTGAAGAGACCGATGTTGCCGGTTTTTGGTCGCTGACACGTTATGAAGACGTCAAAAAATGCGATCTTGATGCCAAGACGTTTTCTTCCGGCAAAGGCGGCATTTTGATGGGCTATAGTGAGCGTCAGCAAGGCCCGAAAAGGCTGAGCGGGGCGGCCTTGAACTCGATGATTAATATGGATCAGCCCTTTCATATTCCGCTGCGCATGGCGCATCGCCCGTTTTTTACGCCCGATTATATTGCTCATTTGCAAACCCGTGTTGAGGGTGAGGTTGATCGCCTGCTCGATAATATGGAAGCGATTGCCAAAAATAATGACGGCAAGGTCGATATGGTGAGTAATTTTTCCGAATGGTTGCCCATGTATACTTTGTGCGAAATGCTCGGCATTGATGAAAAAGACCGGCATAAAATCGTCCGTTGGATGCATTATTTGGAAAACGCGCAATATATTATCGGCAATCCCGATGCCAAGGTGAGCCCGTGGTTCATTATGAAATTCCTCTGGAATATCCGGCAAATGTTCAATTACGGGCAAAAGGTTTTGCAAGACCGCCGCAAAAATCCGCGCGATGATTTGCTGACGGTGATTGCCACCACTGAGGTCGATGGCGAGCCGATGGACCAGTCTTATCTCGACGGTTCATGGTTGCTGATTATTTTCGCCGGCAATGACACGACGCGCAATTCACTATCGGGCACCATGCGGCTCTTGACGCAATTTAAAGACCAAAAGCAAATGCTGTTGGATGACCCCAATTTGGTGCCGGCCATGGTGCCCGAAGCGCTGCGCTTGGTTTCGCCGGTCATGTATATGCGCCGCACCGCTTTGGCCGAGGCCGAGTTTTCAGGCCAACAGATTATGCCGGGTGAGAAAGTCATCATGTATTATGGCGCCGCCAATCGTGACCCGGAGGTTTTTCAAAATCCCGATAAAATGGATATGCACCGCAATAATGTGCAAGACCATTTGGCCTTCGGCACCGGCCCGCATGTGTGTCTCGGCCAACGCATTGCCAATATGCAGTTGGAAACCGCTTATAAGCGTATTCTTGACCGCTTCCCGAATATTGAATGGACCGGCAAGCAGCGCCATGCGCCGAATAATTTCGTCAATGCTATCTCGCATTTGGAAGTTGATTTGGGCATTCAATAATGCCTGCCATAATGTCAGCAAGGCTCAAAATATGGCTTAAACGCCTCGGCCTTTTGCTGGCTTTGCCGGTGCTGGCCGTCATTTTCGCTATCGGTTATGTGAGCGTCAAAATCGCCACTTATCAGCAGCTTGATGACGCTGCCCATATGGCGTCAAAAGCCGATTATTTGAAATCCATTGCCCGCGCCGCGCCGGACAAGGCCCCTGATTTGGTGGTGATTTTGTTTGATGATTTGGGCTATGGCGATGTCGGTTTTACCGGCAATCAAATAATTGCCACGCCGCATATGGATGGGCTGGCCGCCAAGGGCATGGTGCTTGAAAATTATTATGCGCCGGCACCGGTCTGTTCGCCGTCGCGTGCGGCCATGCTGACCGGGCGCCTGCCGCCGCGTGCCGGTCTCACCCATGTGCCGTTTCCCTCGGGCACCACATTTGACCGCCTCAATCGGTTTTTCGGTAATCCGGTGCGCCTGCCGCGCGAAGAAATTGTGCTGGCCGATATTTTGCAGGCCGTCGGCTATGAAACGGCCATGGTCGGTAAATGGCATATGGGCGACCATGCCGGTTCCCTGCCGACGCAGTTTGGCTTTCAGCGCTTTTTCGGCACTTATTATTCCAATGATATGAACCCGTTCACGCTGGTCAGCGGCACGGCAGATAAAGGCGAAGCAATCAGCCATGCCGCGCCGTTTGACCAGACACAACTCAATCGGCTTTATGCCGAATCGGCGGAAAGATTTATTGCCGAAGCGGCGACCGATAAGCCGCTATTTCTCTATTTCGCCCATAATTTCCCGCATGTGCCGCTCTATGCCGCGCCATCGGAGAAAGGGCGTTCCGATGCCGGTCTTTATGGCGATGTCGTGCAAGGTCTCGATGATACGGTCGGGCGTATTATAGCGGCGCTCAAACAGCGCGGGCGCTTTGACAATACGCTTATTCTCATCACCAGCGATAATGGCCCATGGTGGGAAGGGCGCGGCTTCGGACGCGGCCGCAAAGGGGTGAGTTTTGAAGGCGGCATTCGCGTGCCTTTCATTGCCCATTGGCCGCAACAGATAAAGCCGGCGCGCTCTGCGGCGCTGGCCATGGGCACGGATTTACTGCCGACCATGCTCGATGAATTAAATGTGCCGCCGCCGCCCGACCGCGTTCTGGACGGCAAATCCATCGCGGCCAGTCTGCGCGGCGGGGCAAGTCCGCATGAGGTGCTGTATCATTACGCTGCCGGCACGCTGATGGCAGTGCGCAGCGCCACGCATAAATATCGCGACCGCAAAGCGGTCGCTTATCCGACCGATCCGGTGCGCTTGCCGATTTGGCAGGCGCATGGCCCTTGGCTGTTTGATATGCGCGCCGACCCTCAAGAAGCTTATGATATTTCCATGCAACAAACCGATATGGCGGCGCGCCTGAAAGCGCAGCTAGATGCCAAAAACGCCGAAATGAAAGCCAATCCGCGCGGTTGGAAATAGCTGAATCGCGGCCAAGGCGTCCGGCGGGCAGGTAATCTTTTGGCGTAAAATGACAATTAAAAGATTGAAAATTACCCAAATATACCATGCCGGGTAATAATTCTGCTAAATTTTGACAGCGCTGGACATTTCGGCCTTTAAGGCGCATTATCTCGTTTATCACAGCCGTCAACCCTTTGGAGAGGAAGCTATGGCGCAAGAGAAAAAATCGGCAAAAAAATCGGCGCAGCTATCGGACGATAAGCTGGTCGCCATGTGGCGCGATATGGCGCGCATTCGTCGCTTTGAAGAGCGCTGCGGCCAGGTTTATGCAATGGGCCAAATTGGCGGTTTTTGTCATCTCTATATCGGGCAAGAAGCCGTCGTTGTCGGTCTGCAAGCGGTGGCGCGAGAGGGCGACCAAGTGATTACCGGCTATCGCGACCACGCTCATATGCTGGCCTGCGGTATGGAACCCGGGCGCGTTATGGCCGAGCTGACCGGCCGCATGGATGGCTATTCCAAAGGCAAGGGCGGCTCCATGCATATGTTCTCGGTCGAGAAAAACTTTTATGGCGGGCATGGCATTGTCGGCGCGCAAGTGCCGCTCGGCACCGGCCTCGCTTTTGCCAATCAATATCGCGGCAATGACAATATTTCCTTCATCTATTTCGGCGATGGCGCGGCCAATCAAGGCCAAGTCTATGAGAGCTTCAATATGGCCAAGCTGTGGAACCTGCCTTGCCTTTATGTCATTGAAAACAATCGCTATGCCATGGGCACATCGATTGAGCGCGCCTCCTCGCAAACCGATTTATCGCAGCGCGGGGCCAGTTTCGGCATTCCCGGCACGCAAGTCGACGGCATGGATGTTGAAGCGGTTTACGCGGCGGCACAAAACGCCGTGGCTCATATTCGCACCGGCAAAGGCCCGTATATTCTCGAAATGCTGACCTATCGTTATCGCGGTCATTCCATGTCAGACCCGGCCAAATACAGAAAGCGCGAAGAAGTCGACAAAGTGCGCGATGAAACCGACCCGATTAAATTGTTGGAAGCGCGGCTTATTGAACGCGGCATTTTGGATGAGGCCGAAGCCAAGGCGCAGCGTGACGTGATTAAAGAAGAAATAGAGCAAGCGGTCGATTTCGCGCTCGATGCGGCGCTGCCGCCGGAAAGCGAGCTAATGGTCGATATTTTGGCCGATAGCGCACAGATTGAGGGAGGCCAAAATGGCCGTTAAAATTCTTATGCCGGCCCTGTCGCCAACCATGGAAAGCGGCAAAATTGCCCAATGGCTGGTCGAAGAAAATGACACAGTGGCCTCAGGCGATATTCTCGCCGAGATTGAAACCGATAAGGCGATTGTCGAATTGGAAGCGATTGACGATGGCACGATCGGCAAAATCCTCATCGAAGCTGGCCCTGACCAAATTGACGTCAATCGCACCATTGCCGTGTTGCTGACCGAAGGCGAAGATGCCAGCGCCATTGAGGCGGCTTTGTCTGATGGCGAACCGTCGGATGCGGTGGCAGCGGCCGCTTCTGAAACGGCGGCGGAAGATACGGTCATTCCCCTGGCGGACCACAAAGTTACACAAGACCTCCCAAAACCCGTTCCCGCCGCGCCGCAAGAAACGGTTTTGCCGCAAGGCACAAATTTTCGTGATATTCCGATGCGCGAAGCTTTGCGCGATGCGCTGGCGGAAGAAATGCGGCGCGATGCTGATGTCTTTATTATGGGCGAAGAAGTGGCCGAATATGAGGGCGCATATAAGGTGACGCAAGGCCTGCTGGCCGAGTTTGGGGCGAAGCGGGTGATTGACACGCCGATTACCGAACACGCCATTGCCGGTCTTGGTGTCGGTGCAGCTTTTGCCGGATTAAAGCCGGTGGTCGAGTTTATGACGTTTAATTTCGCCATGCAGGCGATTGACCAAATCGTCAATAGTGCGGCCAAGACGCGCTATATGTCGGGCGGTCAAATTTCTTGCCCGATTGTGTTTCGCGGTCCCAATGGCGTGGCCAGCCGCGTCGCCGCCCAGCACAGCCAAGATTATTCCAGCTGGTATGCCCATGTGCCGGGGCTTGTGGTGCTCACGCCGGCCGATGCGATGGAAGCCAAAGGGCTGTTGAAAGCAGCCATTCGTGACCCCAATCCGGTGGTGTTTTTGGAACATGAATTGCTTTATGGCGAGCTTGGCGCCGTGCCTGATTATGATGATTTTGTCCTGCCCATTGGCCGCGCCCGTATTGTGCGGCCGGGCAATGATGTCACTTTGGTCGCCTATGCGCGCGGCGTCGCCATGGCGTTGCAAGCGGCCGAGCAATTGGCCGCCATTGGGCTGGAGGCGGAAGTGATTGATTTGCGCAGCCTGCGTCCGCTCGATATGGATACGGTGATTGCTTCGGTTGAGAAAACCAATCGCTTGGTGACCATTGAAGAAGGCTGGCCGATTTGCTCGGTCGGCTCGGAGATTGCCGCGCAAGTGCAACGCCATGCATTTGATGCTTTGGACGCGCCGATTGAAGCGGTCAATGGCGCCGATGTGCCCATGCCCTATGCGGTTAATTTGGAAAAACTGGCCTTGCCGCAGCTTGAGCAAATTATTGCCGCGGCCAAACGCGCCGCCTATTTTCAAGACGCCGCCGAATGAGCGCCAATCGCGTAAAAGCATCGCCCTTGGCGCGCCATATGGCCGATGAGGCTGGGCTTGATTTACAAAAAGTCACCCCGTCCGGGCCCAATGGGCGTATCATTAAGCGCGATATTGAAGCGGCGCAAAAAGCCGGTGGCGCCATAAAAGCCGCCGCGCCGACACTATCCAAAAGGGAAGGTGGCGCTTTGCATGATGGCATTATGCCGGCCTTGGCCGATGCGCGCGCTTATTACCGGCCCGACCAATATGATGAGCTGCCTTTGGATATGATGCGTGGGGCGATTGCCACGCGGCTGACCCAATCCATGCAGCAAGTGCCGCATTTTTATTTGACGCGCACGCTTTGCATTGACGCGCTGATGGCGCATCGTGGGCGTCTCAATGCCGCTTTGGCCGAGCGCCCTTTGGCGGACGGTAAAGTAGAAAAAATATCGCTCAATGATTTGCTTGTCCGCGCCTGCGCCTTGGCGCTTATTGATGTGCCGGAGGTCAATGTGTCTTTTGCCGGCGATGCGATTTTGCGCCACCATCACGCTGATATCGGCGTCGCCGTGGCGCTGCCCGACGGCTTGATTACGCCGATTGTCAGCAAATGCGATGAAAAGCCCATTCGCGCCATCAGCGCCGAGATTAAGGATTTGGCGGCGCGCGCGGCGGAAAAACGGTTGAAGCCGTCAGAATATGAAGGCGGCTCTTTCTCCGTGTCCAATTTGGGCATGTTCGGCATTGACCAATTCACTGCCGTCATCAATCCGCCACAGGCGGCGATTTTGGCGGTTGGCGGGCCGGTGAAGAAACTGATAATGGCTGACGGCGCGCCGCTCGAACAGACCGATATGCGCGTCACCCTGTCTTGCGATCATCGCGCCATTGACGGCGCCATTGGTGCACAATTTTTGGCGACGCTCGCCGATTATGTCGAAAAACCGCTGCTGTTGTCGCTCTGAAGGGGTTAGCCATAGGCCGAGAAACTTTGTGCCAATCCTTGGCTGGTCATTTGCACAAGGCGCTGGCAATGCTCCAAAACATGCAAGATTTGCCGACCGCTATCTTCTTGACCATTGGCTTGTGCCGGATAGGTGGCCGATAATGTTTCAATCACATGATTGAAATCAAAATTGCAAATGCGTTCCATAATCTCATCACGCGTGGCGCCGGGCGGGGCATTGATCGGCAGGCCGGCGCTGGCAAATTGTGCGTGCATTAATATGGCCAGCCGAATGCCGTGAAACAATATTTGGTTTTGCGTTGCCGTATCGGCTTTGGGCGACAGGCTGAGACTGATCTCGCCACCGCCTTGCATAATGCCGCTCAACAGATCGCCATCGGCGCGTAAGCGATAGAGCAATTGCCGCAAACGCGGATTGGCATTGCGCTGGTAAAGTTGGTGCGCGACGGTGCGATATTGCCAGCGCGTCGGCTTATTACCTTGTGCAATGGAACGTGAAATCCAGAAATTCGGATCTTGAAAATCGCCATAGGCGGCAAGAATTTGCAAATGCGTATTGTGCCAACTGCCCATGACCATATCCATAATGGTGCGCCCGCGCGGCGATTTTCTGAAAATCACATCAAAGCGGTTCGGATCAATACGACCGGCACGGCCAATGCCGAAAATCACATTGGTCGGCATGGCCAATTGCTGCAATATCGCATTATGCGGAATGGCGCGAATGCGGCGCGGCGTGAAAGTCGATTGTGCCAGCGGGCCGCTGGCTTGGCGAATTTCTGGTCGCGAGCCTGAAGGGATAAGAAAATTGCGTGCAAAGCCGGACAAGACATAGCGATAATCATCATCATGATAGAGACTGTCTTGCTGGTTGATGACCTCATTATAAAAATCCCAGACAAAATCGGCATCGGCATAAAATTCATCGTCGCCGGCCGCCTCGGTCGGCTGAAAGCGCGCGCATAATAATTGCATCAGCGCCGCTTCGCCCAATTGATTGTCGGCAAACCATAAAAACCCGTCGCCGCCTTGAAAGCTAAACTCATGGGTCAGGGCAATATGATGACGGCGAAAGCGGTCCACCACCCATGGGCTCATAATATAATCCATGCGCTGGGTCAGTGTGCCGGGATGGCCGCCGCGCCCGATGGACTCGCCATGCGTGTTGAACACCAAAGCGCGCATATCGGTCAAACCGCTATCGGCAATGGCGCTGACGAGATGCGATTGCAGCCTTTCCACCGCCAAAACCGCTGCGATTTGGCCCATAAAGCGACCGGCATCGGAAAAGCCGGTCTGCACGGCAATGACGCCGCGCTGTTTGACATGGGCGCGATAGGCCGGTTGCTCCAGCATTTGCGCCACCACGCGTCCACCATTGCGCAAAGCATGCGGGGTTTCAAAAAGCGGTGAAATATCCAATTGCGCGGCGACGCCGTAATAACGCGCCAAGGCAAGGGCGCTCAAAACAATACTGGCTTGGTCGCATTCGGCGATCAAAAACCGTATCGGCATATCGCGGTCAATATGGGCAAGAATTTGCGCCGCCAGAATAAGCTGGCGATTGACCGTGCTTTCCTGTCGGTCGAGCATGGCAAAATCGCTTTTGGTGGCTTTTACCTTTTCGGCAAATTTGGATACGCGACGCAAGAATGTGCGCGAATTTAGGCGGTCATCACCGGTCACCGGCATATGTGCACCAATGGCCGTCAAAACCTGTTGCGCATTGACCCGCAAATGCAGGCGCGCCGTGCCAAGGCCGCAGCGTTTCATATGCGCGCGCAAGACCAGAAGCTGGTGCTTTATTTTGTTCTGCGATGCCTGTTGGATGGCTGCATTGAGGCATTTCAATGCCGGTGCCATGTCGAGCCAACGCCCGGCCTGCGCCGTGGTCAACAATTTCGCCGCCGCTGCCAAATTTTCATCAACCGTCAAATCTTGTTCAAAGGCCGCTTGTTCGGCTTGCGCAATGGCCAGCGCTTTTTGCGCTTGGGCGATGAAATCAACCAGCCCTTTGGGCGGGTTTTTATGCGCTGCCGCAATGGTTTCACCTTGCGCGCAATAATCGGCAAGCTTGGCGACTTTTTCGTTCAGTTTGAGGCGAATGGTATCGCTCCATTGAATGTCACGTCGTCCGTCCAAATCATAGCCGACCCAGCTCGCCACAGTGACCATTTGCGGCGTCAGCTTGCTCCATTGCTTGGGAAAGCTCTTCGCTGCCTGCGCCAATATCAGGCCATTGGCGCGGTCAATCACCTGATGCATCACGCTGATGCATGCTTGGGCATGGCCGTGTTCATCGCGCAGGCGCGGGGGCTCTTGGCGAATAATATCATCGGCACAAAGCTTGCCGCGTTTCGGTGTCCCCAAAGCCGCGGCCAGCACATGCGCGCGCATGGCATCGGTCATGGCAAAGGTCGGATGCGCCGTGGCGACCAGGCCGACCGCTTCGCTCTCGACCCATTTGCGGTAAGCGGCAAAACCGCCTTTGGCCTGCTGTGCGAGAATTTTTTTGAATTTTCTTTGCCAGTTTTCCAATTCCGGCAGTCCGGCGCGCGCCGCCAATTTTTGACCGCGATCGCGCGCTGCCGATTTACATAAATCGGTCAGAATGGTTTCGAGATTATCAAGATTAAGGGCATTGCCGGCCAATTCATCTGACAAGCGATAAGCCAAGAGCTTGGCGGCATTGGCATGCGGATCATAGTCGCGCATGGGCAGATAATTCATCAGCTGCCGTCGTAAAGCGGCTGCATTATTTAGGGGCTGGCTCATATTCTTTCCTTAGACGCGAATTTGTTGTTCAGCGAATGAGCCCAGAGCCTCCCAGTCACCTTTGGCGAGGGCTGTTTTGTCAATCATCCAGCTCCCGCCCACAGCAACCACATTGGGCAAGTCCAAATAGTCTAACATATTTTCCCGATCAATGCCGCCGGTTGGCATAAAAGAAATTTCAGCCAAAGGCGCGGCCATGGCTTTCAGCATGGCGGTGCCGCCATTGGCGCTGGCGGGAAAAAATTTTTGAACCTCATAACCATGCGACAAAGCGGTCAGTGCCTCACTTGGTGTGGCAATGCCGGGAAAAACCGGCACAGTTGCGGTTTCAAATAAATCGAATAAAGCCGCATCGCAGCCCGGTGAGACGAGAAAATCGCTACCGACGCCACATGCTTCATCAAATTGTTTCTGGCCGGTAATCGTGCCGGCGCCAATGTTCATATCGGGGCAGGCTTTGCGCATGGCGGCAATGGCCGCGGCTGCATGTTGCGTGCGAAAGGTCACTTCCAAAGCGCTAAACCCTGCCTTTTGCAATGTCTCGGCCAAGGGGATGGCCTGTTCGGCGGCGTCAATGGTCAACACCGGCACAATGGGACATTTGAAAAGCTCGGGCATATCGCTCATTTTATTTCTCATATTGTAAATAATGCGCCGCCGCGCCAACCAGTGGTGCCAGCGGATTGACCAGCAAGCGAATGGGGATGTGCTGCAAGAAATCACCTTGCGGCCAAACCCCGTCAAAGCGCGCAATGGTTTCTTTATCGGTCAAGAAATTTGACAAATGTCGCGCTACACCGCCGGCGACAACAATGCCGCCCCTTGTGCCACCGACCAGCGCCATATTGGCGAGGCTATTAATAATGGCATCAGCTCTTATTTGACAAATATCTCGGCAAAATGCGTCGCCGGCTTCGCCTTTTTCAATAATTTCCTGAGGCGATAACTCGGGTATCTCAACCCCATGTACCTCGGCAATGGCGGCCGTCAGTTCCGGTAAATAGCCGCCGCCGCAAACGCGTTCCACCGATACCGCATCGTTGTGACGTGAGAGAATATCCAAAACGGCTCGGTCAAGCTCATTGCGCGGCACAAATAGGCTATGCCCGCCTTCGCACGCCAGCGCTTGCCATTTTCCGTCATCGGGTATCAATAGGCAGGAGCCGAAACCGGTGCCCGGGCCGGCGACCAGTACGGGTGAATTATCCAGCGGCTCGCCTTTTTTCAAATCAATATAGCTGTCATCGCCAATACGGGTGACGGAGAAAGCCATGGCTGTGAAGTCATTCATCAAACAAACTTCATCAATGCGGCAGTTCTGAGCCAAGTCATGGGCATTGAGCTGCCAAGGGCGATTGGTTAGCTTGACCTCACCATTATGTATCGGGCCGGCCACGGCAAGTACGGCCAAAGACGGACGCACGCCGATACGGTCGACAAACTCATTCATAGTATCGTCAAAATTATCGAATTGCTGTGCATTGAATTTTTCAAAATCCGATATCACAATTCCCTGATCATCAGTTGTGCGGGCAATTGCAAAACGTGCATTTGTGCCGCCAATATCACCTACCAGAAACATTTACCCCTCCTCAAACGCCACCAATGACGCCCCCTCTTCTGCTGAACTGACTTGTTGTTTCAACAAGCCGAATAAATTACGCCCCAATCCCGGCGCTGCATTTCTCAAATCGGCCTTGATGATCGGCCGTGCCGTCAAATCTTCAGCGCAGCTCAATTCACCGCTTTCGCTGTTGAGCCGTATCATGTCGCCATCGCGCAATTGCGCCAAAGGCCCGCCCTGTGCCGCTTCCGGCGTGACATGAATGGCCGCTGGCACCTTGCCGGAAGCCCCCGACATGCGGCCATCGGTGACCAAAGCGACTTTAAAGCCGCGCTCTTGCAACACCGTCAGAGCCGGTGTCAGCTTGTGCAATTCCGGCATGCCATTGGCGGCCGGGCCTTGAAAACGCAAAACGATAATGGCATCCGAATCCAATTGGCCGGCTTCAAAGGCTTCTTGCACGGCATTTTGGTCGTGGAAAATACGCGCCGGTGCTTCGACAATGCGATGCGCATTGGCGACCGCCGACACTTTAATAATGGCACGTCCCAAATTGCCGTCGAGCAGTCGAATGCCGCCTTCGGCGTCAAACGCATTGCTGCAATCGGCGAGAATATCCGTGTCACCGCTTTTGTCTGCGCCATTGCGCCAAGTTAATTTGTCGTTCTGCAAAACCGGCTCTTGGCGATAAGCCTGCAAACCGTGACCAAAGACGGTCTGCACATCATCATGCAAGAGGCCATTATCCAATAATGTGCCAATAACAAAACCAATGCCGCCGGCAGCGTGAAAATGGTTCACATCGGCTTGGCCGTTTGGATAGACTTTGGCCAAAAGCGGGATGATTTTCGACAAATCATCAAAATCTTGCCAATCGATCAAAATACCGGCGGCACGGGCAATGGCCGGTAAATGCAATGTGTGATTGGTCGACCCGCCGGTTGCCAATAGGCCGATCATGCCATTAATCACGGCTTTCTCGTCAATAATATCGGCCAATGCGCATGGCCGCGCGCCATAAGATGACAGCGCTGCGGCTTGCGCCGTGGCGGCGTGTGTCAGCGCGTCGCGCAAATCCGTATCGGGCGGCACAAAGGCGGCGCCGGGCATATGCAGTCCCATAAATTCCATCAGCATTTGATTGGAATTGGCGGTGCCGTAAAATGTGCATGTGCCGGCGCTGTGATAGCTGTCGCATTCGGCCTGCAATAATTCCTCGCGGCTTGCTTTGCCTTCGGCATAAAGGTTGCGAATGCGGGCTTTTTCAATATTGGGCAGGCCAGAGGCCATTGGGCCGGAGGGCACGAAAATGGCCGGCAAGTGACCGAATTGTAACGCCCCGATGAGCAGGCCGGGGACAATCTTGTCGCAAATACCGAGATAGAGCGCGGCATCAAAGCTATTATGCGATAGCGCAATGGCTGTGCTCATGGCAATGACATCGCGCGAGAATAAAGACAATTCCATGCCGGGTTGCCCTTGCGTGACGCCGTCACACATGGCCGGCACGCCACCGGCAAATTGCGCCGTGGCGTTGCACTTGCGTGCCGCTTCGCGAATCAGATCGGGATAACGATGATAGGGCTGATGTGCTGACAGCATGTCATTATAGGCACTGATAATGGCAATATTCGGCCAATCACCGCCTAGCAAAGCTTTTTTATCATGCGCCGGACAGGCGGCAAAAGCATGCGCCTGATTGCCGGCCGACAGCGTATCGCGACCTTTCGGCAAATCGCGCGCCGCGGCGACGCCATCCAAATATTGTTGCCGCGTGGCGGCCGAGCGCGCGGTGATGCGCGCGGTGATATCTTGCAATACAGCGTGCATTATCCGTCACCCCGCAGAGCAAAAACCCGCAATCGCGGCCCTAAAATTTCAGCCGCGCGCAATATCGGACTGGACGCGGCCGACGCCCGTAAGCAATCTTCCAACAAAGAAATTTTGCTGTCGCCCTTAATGATGAGAAAAGCTTCGCGGCACAGCGCCAGCATGGCACCGGTAATCGTCATGCGCTGCAGATAATCTCCGGTGACCGGGCTTTGCGGGGCGGTGAGACCGGCCACCATTTGCGGCGCATTGGCGCGACTGACGGCTTCATATTCCGGCGCTTCAGCAAACCATGAGGCGGTGTGTGTGTCGGGGCCCATGCCAAGAATGGTGAGGCTTGGCTGCGGCAAGGCGCGATAGCGCTCATCGATTTCTGCCGCTGCTTGATGCGGCGTTGCGGCGCTCGTTTTCATCGGCGTGAATGTGGCTGCATTGGCTGCGCCGGCCATTAAACGGCGCTTGACCAAAGCGGCGTTTGAGCCGGCATCATCTTCATCGACCCAACGTTCATCGACCAGTGCCACATCAATCTCAGCCCATGACAAATCTTCTTGACCGAGCGCCTCATAAAAATCGCACGGGCTGCCGCCGCCCGACAATAAAAGCGTTTGGCGTTGGCGTGCATTTAAGGCACGCCGCGCATGCTCAACCAGCGCCGCCGTCATATCTTCATTGCTGTCAAACAGCGATAAATCATGCTTTGCCGTCATGAAGCCGCCGCCTCCTCAGGCTGCCACCAAGCGCGCCCATCGCGGTCGAGCAGCAGTGAAGCTTGCAAAGGCCCATCCGTGCCGGCCGCGTAATATTCCAATTTCTGGTCGGCCCGATCCCACGCCGACAGCAAATCATCGGTCCACGCCCAAGCGGCGCGCACTTCTTCTTGCCCCATAAACAAGGCGAGATTGCCGCGCACCACATCCATCAATAGCCGCTCATAAGCATCGGGATATTTGACGGTGGAAAAACTGCGCGCATAGGACAAATCAAGCGGTATTGATTTCAGGCTCATATGGCCGGGGCCCGGCTCCTTGACCTGCATATAAAGCTGCATGCCTTCATCGGGCTGCAGGCGCAAGACCAGGCGATTGGGCTGATTATGCCCTTCGCCGAAAAGATTATGCGGCGTCGATTTGAACTGAATGACAATTTCCGAACGCCGCTTGGCCATGCGTTTTCCGGTGCGCAAATAAAACGGCACACCGGCCCAGCGCCAATTGGCGATTTCGGTTTTAATCGCCGCATAGGTTTCGGTGCGGCTGTTTTTCAAAGCCTCAGGAAGGCCGTCGACATAGCCCGGCACGCGGTGTTCATCGATATGGCCGGCATTATATTGCGCGCGCACCGTCTCGCTGGCGATATTGGTGTCGTCAAAACCTTTCAGCGCGCGCAGCACTTTAATCTTTTCGCCGCGCACATTTTCGGCATCCAAAGAATTGGGCGGCTCCATGGCAATCAGGCACAGCAATTGCAGCAAATGATTTTGCACAATATCGCGCACCGCGCCGGCACTGTCATAATAGGCGTCGCGCCCCTCAGCGCCCAGCGTTTCGGCCACGGTGATTTGAATATGGTCGATTGAACGATTGGACCAAAGCGGCTCGAACAGCATATTGGCAAAACGCAAAATCAATAGATTTTGCACCGTCTCTTTGCCAAGATAATGGTCCATGCGGAAAATGTGATGTTCGTCAAAAACCGCACCGACGCCCTTATTAATCTCATCGGCACTTTGCAAATCCGACCCAATGGGTTTTTCCAGCACCACACGCGCGCCGGCATTTTTCAAGCCGGCCTGGCCCAGCGCCTCACAAATCGGCACATAGAGACGGGGCGCAACGGCGAGGTAGAAAATGCGTGGTCGTGCATCTTGCGACAATGCCGTTTTGACACCGTCCCAATCGGCTTTTTCATCGGTC
>Ga0181568_10001531_pt1 | contig 21294 bp, 33 predicted proteins | sample 101ome_20_FD_133758 | JGI IMG/M metagenome (GOLD analysis project Ga0181568, IMG submission 133758) | Coastal salt marsh microbial communities from the Groves Creek Marsh, Skidaway Island, Georgia - 101404AT metaG (megahit assembly) | ecosystem: Environmental > Aquatic > Marine > Intertidal...
AACCATATGAAAGTGGCGCATCGTTACGCGCGGCCGGCTTTTGGCTGGATGCGTTTTGCGACATAACGCGCGATACGGATGGAAATGTTGATGGCGTTGTGCGTTGGGAATTTATTGCTGGACATCGTTTAAGTGAACAAGGCCGGCAAAATCAGAAAATGAATTTGGATCGTTTGGATAAATTTATTGGGGGGCAAAATGACTGACTTTCCAACAGCTACAAAAAACGGAAAGCTTTACGGCGTTATTTATTACCGTGACCACCGCAATAATAAGCGCCGTGCTTTCTGTAAACCCACATATAAAGCATGGCTAGCGCGGCGTGACGAAGTTATGGCTATGGTTGCCGGCGAACAAGAAGCGGTTAAAAAAGCGCACTTTATTGATGTGTGCAGAGCAGCTTTAGATGATCGCCGCAACGATATAGACGCACCCGATGGCATTAGGCCGGAGACATGGCAAAATGACGAGCGCCACATTAGGCTCCATATCTCGCCGTACTTCCAGAGCCTATTGATCAGCGACATCGCTGTCCCGACCATAAACCGTTTTATAAAGGATATGCGCCGGCGCGGGTTAAGTGCAAAGACGCAGCGCGAAATTATGCACACTATGAGCATGGTGTTTAAGTTTGCGATAAACGAAGAATATATAAGCGATAACCCATGCGCCGATGCAAAGCGGGATGCCATTAAAGGTAGCGCCGGTGAGCGCGATGGTTACACGCTGGAAGAAGTGCAGCAGATACTAACGGCTGATATGAGCGAACAGTTGCACACGCTATGCATTACCGCGGCGCTAACTGGATTGGCGGCTAACGAGTTGCAGGGTTTGTGTTGGGATGCCGTAGATATTAAAGGCGCCACACTGCACGTTTTTAGAACTGGCAGCCGCATTGGTTTGCGCGATGAAACTAAAACGCCATTTAGAAACCGTGTGCTTGGTTTGCCTAGCAAACTATGTGTGCAGTTAGGCGTTTGGCGCTTGCGCAGTGCGCACCGGCTTTATGTGTTTCCAAGCGCTAAAGGTAAGATGGGGGATCAAAAAGCTTGGAGCGATGCGCTGCAACGTGTTTGCGAAAACATTGGCGTTGAGTTTAAAGGGTTAGGCGGCTTCCGCAAGTTTTACCATACGCAAATGCTGCTAGCTGGTGTTGATGAATTAACCCGCAAATATCGCATGGGCCATAGCAAGCGCAGCAATACAGCCATGGCGCATTATAGCATCACTGACTTAAATCGGGCCCAATCTGCAACTGATCTGGATTTGCTTGCGGCGCAACTCTAAACATAACCATGCACCTCCGCTGGTGTTGCGCTGCCAAAATGCCGCTACTTAACTGCCAACCGGCGGCTAGGTAGCGGCAAACTTCTTCATGCCCTACATATCGGCATATTATACGTTCTCCAGCCATTCACGCGCCATTTTAAGCCGTTGCTGAAAAAGCTTATCTTTGTTTTGTTCGGCGCGCTTTAGCTGCTGCATTACAGTGCTATGGTCGCGGTTAAACCGGCGCCCCATGTGCGCATAGCTTGCCGGTGTGTATTCTTTAGCAAGCAAGCTGGCAATGCAGCGCGCATCAGGCAATGGCGCACCCCTACGCGCCGATAAAAAATCCATTTGTGTTATGTTCATTGTTAAGCACACCACATCAACGATATGGCTTAACTGCAATTCCAGTTCATTAAACTTATTTGTTTGCATTTCTTAACTGCTCCCAAAAATCAATGTCACCTTGCTTGCGCCTCGCCTCAAAACACCCAAACCCGCAAAGCACCAGCTTTTCGCCATTTACCAACCAGCCGCCACTATCAAGGTAAACTGTTGTGCCGCACACTGCGCACTTGTCCACCCTGATAGGCTTGGCTTTTTTACGCCTACTCACGCGCGGCAGAACGGCGCAAAAACTCCATGCCTTTTTCAAACATCTGTTTTTTGGTCATGTGCATTTGCGCTTGGTTCGTACCGATAACCAGAAGGCAACCGTCATCGTTTGGAATAACTAACAACGGATGCTCTGGCCGTTCTGCTACGCTAGAAAGGTGCTTTGAATCCATCGCTGCTACCTTCTTTCGGCGGCAGTGCAACATCGTTGTTATTACAAAGCACCGAAATATTGGTGTAGGTTTTCCCATCCTTTTCGTTGGTAGTCACCTTCATTGTGCCAACGGCAGACACTTGCTTGCCTTTCCTAAAAATGTCGGCCAGCTTGTCGCTGTTTTTGTTAAACCAAACAATGCGCATGTAATGCGTGTGTTTGTTATCTTCGCCATCTTTGTCATATTGATTTTGCGCAACATCTAGCAACATATAGTCGCCTTTGCTTTCGGCATCGCGCGTTAGATTGCCAACAACGGTTAATTTATTCATCAAGCTTGCTCCTTACTTTATTGCAGATGATTGGTCTAAAAATGCTTGCACAACGTCAGGGTCTTGCGGTTGCACGGTTTCCCAAATGCTGCGCAATTTGTTTAAATCCTTAATTGGTGCAATTTCTTTGCGGGCTTGTTCGGCGCCCATGCCATCAAAAAACTGACGCAATTCGTCTGGCGTCATGGCCTCAATATTTGGCTTGGTAAAATCTGGAATGGCATCGTCCAGCTTTACCATCGTATTTGTTGCGGGCGGCTCACCAGTTGGGAGGTGCTGTTCTGATGAGCCACCCTGACCGGCAGTGTTGGGAACAAGGTTGGCTTTTTTCGCACTGCCGGCTTTTCCTCTATCCGTACCGTCTACAGTCGGTTCGAAATCCCAATCAATATCATCGTCATTGTGGTCTGCTATGCCCATGGTTGCTTGCAAGCTGTATTTGCGCGCGTAGGTTAGCGCTGCACCAAATGCGGCGCTGCCACCCTTCTCAACCACTATTGGCAATTCGCCGCCGCTTATCCATTGGCCGCTTTTATGATACAAAATCGTGCGCACATAATATTCGCTGTTGCGGTCTACATGCACCCATTTGGTAACTGGCTGGCTGAATGATAAGCCATACTTTGCCGCACGGCGCGCAACGGTCACAACATCGCCAATCGTTGCCGCGTTGCCTTTCGTAAAGTTTTTGCCAGTTTTATCTAGCACCGGCATTTGCGCTTGAAACTGACTCAACGCTTCTGCGATCTGATCAATTTCTACACTATGCAGCCGGCCATAACCGGCAACGCCTTTAGATGGGAAAGCAAGGTCTGTCATTTTTGCACCTCTATTCTTTTGCTATTGTTTTTGGCAACCCTAATGCGGATGCCATCCCCAAATGCCTCGCTAGCATTGCGCGGCACTAATTTCTTGAGTTCTGTTTCTGCTTTTTTGAAGCTGTCAGCCGCGCCATAGGTTTGGGCCCATATTTCCGCGTAATGCTTCCATTTAATTGCGTGTGTTGTGTCGGCCATGTTTACTGGCGTTTTTTCATCGGCTGGCACTGGTGGCTCTGGTGTCGCCAGCTTGGTTGGCTCTACACCCATTTCAACGCAGCCCATAAAATAACTGGCCATGCCAATTAGCGATGCTTGGTATTTTTTGTCGATTTTTACTTCGCAGATCACCGGCTCGTTGCCGCCGCGCAGAAATGATAAAACGCCATATGGGCATGTCTTGCCGGTGGCTTCTTCTAATAGGTACGCATTCCAATGTAGCTGCGCGCTGTAATAGCGTGTTAGGCGCGGGATGACATCGCGGTATTCTTCACCAGCTTGCGGCCGCCCTAATGTAAACTTGGCATCGTAAACCGCTTGCCGGTTTTTATAGCCAGCTATAACGCCATCCAGTGTGCAGCGCATAAATTGGTTTTTAACGCCTCTTATGACGCGCTGCCGGTCAATAATCGGCAAGCCAAGTTTGTAGGAAGTCCATTCCGTGTTCAGCGTTTCGGTAACATGCCCCATAACAACCGGCCAAGCCATAGATAGGTCATCGGCTGGCTTCATGCCGCGCTTTTCTAAATACAAATTTAGGATGCGTTCAGAAACACCGCTGGCCAGCGTTGTGATGTCGCTGCCGCCCATGGTGGTTTTGCGCTCTTGGAGGCTCTTGCTACCTAATTGAAATGCCTGAAAAAATTCGGGCACTTCATTGCTTGTGTTACTATCATGCATAACGCAGTATTACTACTGCGCATGCATAAAGTCAAGCATATATGCAAACTATGCTGCATTTATGTATTTAGTTTGATGCCCTCTATGCAGTGCAATTCAACGTCCATTAGTGGGAAGTCGGTTTCTTCTAAAGGCTCTAGCTGGCAAACGGTGTGCGTTGTTTGGTTGCTTTTTACATATTCGCGCGCAACGCCAAATATCTGGTTGCCATCTGCGACTTTGCAGATACACAAACCGCCGGCTTTTGGTTTTTTGTTTGGGTCAACATAAACTAAATCGCCATGCTGCACCCGCGGCGCCATGTCGTTGCCATAAATAATCACCGCATAGCTGTTGGCTACAGTGCGCAAAAACGCCGGCGCTTCTATACTGCTTTGCATATTGTCATGGTAACTAAAGCCAGCGCCATCTATGCGTGGCAAACCATACACCGGCAAAAACTCATTTATTACCGGCGCCGCTTCTTCGGTTATGTTTTCGTGTATATCTTCCGGCGCAACTTCTAAAGCTTTTGCTAATATGTCACGGTGTTCACCAATAGCGCAGATGCCGCGCTCTATGCGGCTATATTGCGACTGCCCGAAGCCGGTGCGCGTTGCGACTTCCTCCTGTTTTAACCCTAATGCTTTGCGTAGCATTTTTAAGTTGTTCACTTTTCTCTCCTGACAAAACAACAAAAAAAGAAGTAATTCTGGCCGCATTAAATGGGTCGCCTGTTGGCGGGTTAAGCCAACTAGACACACGCAACGCAAAAATGCATGCAAGGTTGTTAGTTTTAAATAAACAAGTCATATGCAAAATATATGCTTTACATGCGCAAAAGTAAACATTTATAAACAGGGTTGCCATATGCATATATGCAAAGTAACATGCCTAAAAATAAACTAAACCGCATATAGTAGGAACCCAATGAAATTATCACAATATCTAGCGACAAACGGTATCTCGCAAAAGCAATTTGCTGACAAGGCAAACGTGTGCCAAGCAACCGTTCATAAGTGGCTCTATAAAAACTGCATCCCATCAGGCAAGCGCATGATGCAAATACACACGCTGACAGGCGGCGATGTAACTGTTGCCGATTGGATAGAACTGCATGAAATGGATGGTGCAGATGGGCAAAGCGCAGCGTGATAAAGGCGCGCGTTTTGAGCGCGAGTTAGTAAATACTGCAAAAGCACATGGGCTAGATGCGTTGCGCGTACCATTAAGCGGTGCGGCGGCTGGCTTTAAAAACGACATCATTATAAAAACCACCGGCGCCACATGGGAAATCGAAGCCAAAAAAAGAGGTGGCGGCTTTAAGTTTATTTATGATAATAAACGTGATGTGGATGTGTTGGTAATCGGTGCTGATCGTGAAAAGCCACTTGCAGTTTTAGATTACGAAGATTTCTGCGACCTACTTGCGGGCAAGCTATGAAGCACATCCCGCGCCACAAAGAAGAAGATATTCACACGCTCATTTTAGCGATTGGCGACGGCATCTGGTCTAGGGGCACACGCCGCTTGGCAGACTGGTGCGGGCTCTCGCAAAAGCATGTGCAGTTCTGGTATGAGCACGGCCAGCGCATCCCAACGCATTGGATCGAACCAGCGCAGCAATGTTGCATGCACTATGCCGGCAAACGTGTGGAACTACGGCGTGACGCTAAAGTCAGTAAAATGCGCAAATGTTTGCGCTGTTCTAAACAATTTATGTCGGAAGATGTGGGGCACCGTATCTGCGACAAGTGCAAGGAAAAAAAATCGTATCAAGAAGCCGTTAGCGCATCAGATGAATTTAAGGTGTTGCCAAAATGAATATAACGCTGACCGAATATGAGTTAATGCAAGCGGCTTTAACCGGCTGCATGCGTTTTGTGTCAGCAAAATGCCGCAACTATAAAGAAACCCTGACCAACTATGATGACAGTTGGGATAATCATTTGGAGGGTGCTTGTGGTGAGGTGGCTGTTGCCAAGCTGCTTGGCAAATATTGGGGCGGCAGTGTTGGCACCTTTCAAAAGCAAGGCGATATTGATAGCTGCGCAGTAGAAGTGCGCACCCGCCGCAAGCACGGTTGGGATTTAATAATTCGTGACCGCGATCCTGATGAGCGTGTGTTTGTTTTAGTGACAGGCACGGCGCCCAACTATCGCGTTTGTGGATGGCTGCATGCTGGCAGCGCAAAACAACAACAATGGCGCAAAGATCACGGCGGTTATGGTGCCGCTTATTTTGTGCCGCAAAACGCATTAAGGGAAATGCATGAATTAATAGAGGTGCTTAAATGAGTGTTGAAATGGTAGTTAAAGCCATGTCAACGGAAGTTGGCGATGCCAGTGCGCATTTGCTGCTTATATGGTTGGCTGATTATTACAACGATGAAACCGGCTATGCATGGCCAAGTATAGACACACTTGCAAATAAGATGCATGTGAGTCGCCGCACGGTGCAAAATAAGCTGCGCTATTTAGAGCAGCGCAATTACATAACAATAGAAACGCGGCCGGATGACACCAGCAAATATGTTGTTTTAGGCGGTGCAAATCCTGCATGGGGTGCAAAATCTGCACCCAAACTACTTACAGATAATAATAATATATATTCTAATAATATTGGGCGCAAAATCTGCACCCCTCGCCAAATGCTAGAAAAGTTCGAAGTTGACACTGATCTGCGCAGCTATGCAGCAGACCGTGACATAAATGATGCTGATGCACTGGCACAACGCATGCGGGATTATTATTTAAGCATGAACCGCATACCAGACCGCAACTGGCGCCTTACCTTTATGACTTGGTGCCGTAACGAGCAAAGCCGCGCCAAAACAGTTAAAGCCAATGGCAGCTTGCCACCATTGACTGCACTGACTGAAAAGCAGCAAGGCTTAATGCGAATCATAATCAAAAAAGCAAAGCAGCAATTTGGCGCTGAATATTACGATTACCACAAGCTGTATGATGCCATGCATGCGGCTGCTTTAAACCGTGAAAACATCAAAAAAGTTGCTGAAGGTATGGGGGTCAATGTAGATGGCTGACGTATTGTTACCAACACCGGAGTTTTTGGCGAAGCATAGCGTGGAGGAAGTTGAAACGCGGCAAGCGGGCAAACGCCGGTTGCGGGTGACAGATCAACTATGGATTGACTACTACCTAAAGCATGGGCACATAAACGCGCACCAGCATGCCGCGGCAGAGCAGTTGCTAGCGCTTTATAATGCAGCCGGCCGCACTGTTAGGATGTCTGCAAACTTGGACACCATGCCTAAAGGCAATGGCGGTATTACAAATTATGCAGCAGAAGCATTTGCTGATTTTAATAAGCTTGCAAGGCGTATGGGGCGGCAAAGCTTTAGGTGTGTTCAGGATGTGGTTCTGCACAATATGAGCGCAGCAGAATGGGCGCGGTCTGTTGGGCGGGCTGACCGTGCAGCAACGGAGTTGTTACGACTTTGTTTGGATGATTTGGAATATGCATTTAAAAAGTTGGGGGAAAAATAAAAAAAACTAATTAATATGCATTTTTTTTAAGAAATATGCATTTTTTTGTGCATATATGCTTTACTTTCGGTAAATAGTTTCCTAGAGTCATAATAGGAAATGTGAAACGGAAGGTGCTAAAAAATGTATACAGAAAGAGACATTAACCTGATTAAGTTTGGTTACAAAGGCAAGGTAAACATCATCGAAATGGATCAAGTTGCTCGCGTTTGGGATTACAAAGATGATGGCACTATTGAAGTGCGTTTCCGCAACAATGCAGACCAGTTGGTTAAAATGCAAGTGACCGCTGACCAAATTGAACGTGCAATGGCTTAATGGGGGATATGATGACAAAAGTAACTAAAGGTTTTGATTATAGCGGTTGGGATCAAGAAACCCTGATGCATGACTATTATTGGAATGCAACAAAAATGCTTGAGCACTTGCAAAACGAATGTGTTGAAATGGCTGAACGCCATGCCATGCGGGTTAGCCAAGTTAAGGCTGAAATAAACAAGCGCGGCATTTTGTTTTATCCAATAGAAGTTTGCATGGGTGTTGGCGCCGACTTGGCGGCAGAATAATAAAACACCGGTAAAAATAAAGCCCCCAAATGGGGGCTTTTTTTAGTGCTTGGTTTTTATATCAACAACATCGCCGGCCGGTTTGTCCGGTTTTTCATTATCATCTGGCCGCCAATCTTTCATCGTGTCGTAAAAAAACTGCTGTTTAATCACAACTTGCGCTAGCCACTCCATAGCTTCGTCATCGTGATTGGTGCCGGTATCACACAAGCTTAACAGTATTCTGCTTAACGCATGGTTTTGTTTGTGCAATTCCATCAGCAAATAACATGCGGCATCTTCATAAGTTTCCACATTATCTGGCATGCAATCCAAATCAACAGATGCGCGCATTTGTTTTTCTTTAGTCATTTTCTTCCCAATCTGGCTCATAGCCATCACCCCAACAATGCTCGCACTCTTGTTGCACGATTTGCACTTGTGGGTCATTGGCGCCGCGGATGCCGGCTTCCACACGGTGAAAGCCTAGCCCGCCACACTCGTTACAAACTAACCTAGCCACTGCACCATCCAAGCAAATGCTTGCCAGAAGTAGCTATCTTTGCCACCAGCCATTGACATGGCCAACGGCACTAAAATACCAAAAGTCAAAACAGCTTCTTTGATTAAACTTCTGTCCATTTTAAACCCCTATTGAATATTTACGATGCGCACACGGCCGGTTGGCGATGTGGTTGTGGTTATTTTTTTGGTTTGGCCGATCAAACTGTCGCAAACTAAATACGCACATGAGCAGTTGGCTTTTGTGCGTATGCAGCCGCCATCTTTAAAAGTGATGGCAAATGCCGGATTGCCCATGTGGCTATTGTTTAGCCGCTTGTATGAGGCAATCGTTCTTACCTCCGTTTTTTCTTGCATAATAACCTCCATATGCAGTTAATATGCACACGTTAATGCATATTGGGCATAATGGCAAGCATATATGCATATGCCTATTGACTAGCATGCAGGGTTAAGATATTGTTTTGGTAAGTTCAAATTCGTTCCCATAAAATCTGAGATAACTCTATGCGAGACCTCAACGTCACATGGCTTGACGTTACGGCCATAACGCCGTATGCGCGCAACAGCCGAACCCATAGCGATGAACAGGTTGCACAAGTAGCAGCCAGCATTCAGGAATTTGGGTGGACTAACCCAATATTAATCGATGAAGATTGCAGCATAATTGCTGGTCATGGGCGCCTTGCCGCTGCACAACGGCTTGGCTCCGAACAAGTGCCAACCATAACGCTAGCTGGCCTCACTGAAGCGCAGAAGCGGGCATATGTGATTGCCGACAATAAGTTGGCACTAAATGCCGGTTGGGATGAAGACATGCTGAAAATCGAAATAAACGATTTGCAGGGTGATGGCTACGATGTAACGCTAACCGGTTTTGATTTAGAAGAAATTACGCAGCTTTTTGACGAGCCAGAAGAAAAGTATGCAGATGGTGTTACTGGTAGCATGGCTGCAAACTATGGCCAGCCGCCGTTTAGCATACTGGACACGCGCAAAGCTGACTGGCTAGAACGCAAGCGCGCATGGCGTGAACGCATTGGGGATAATGGCGAAAGCCGTGAGGATACGCTAGCTGACGGCGGCATGCTTGGTGATTTAAACGCCGGCGTTAGTTTGCTTGACCCTGTTATGGCGGAAATTGTTGTGGCTTGGTTTGGCAAAGCTGGCGGCACTGCTTTTGACCCATTTGCCGGTGACACGGTGTTTGGCTTTGTGGCTGGCACTGCTGGCATGCAGTTTACCGGCATAGAATTGCGCAAGGAACAAGCTGAGTTAAACCAGCAGCGTTGCAGTGCAGCGGAGTTGCCTTGCATTTACCATTGCGCGTCCAGTGAGCATATGGACGATTATGTAGCTGATAACAGCATGGACTTGGTGTTTAGCTGCCCGCCTTATGCTGATCTGGAAGTCTATAGTGACGATCCACAAGATTTAAGCACTATGGCGCATGATGATTTTTTTGTTGTTTACAAGCGCATTTTGCAAAACACATATGCAAAGCTAAAGCAAAACCGCTTTGCTGTTATTGTTATGGGTGAAGTGCGGGGCAAAGATGGCCGGTATATCGGCACAATACCAAAAACCATAGATATTATGGAGCAAGCCGGTTACGGCTTCTATAATGAAATTATCCTAGTAAACAGCGCCGGCACATTGCCACTACGCGCTGGAAGGACAATGCAAGCCAGCCGCAAGGTAGGCAAAATGCATCAAAATATATTGGTATTTGTTAAGGGTGATGCTGCTAAAGCTGCTAAAGAGCTTGGTGATATAAAGCTGGCGTTTGGCGGCGATGCAGACTAAAGGCCAGCATGTTATTGCTGATATTTGGCTTAACGAATATCCAGCAACCGGCCAGCAGTTAGCTGATGCTGTTGATGTGGCGCTAGAGCATAGCGGCATGCATGTGGTTGGCGATAAGCTGCATTGGTTTGATGATCTGGCTTTTACTGGTGTTTGGCTGCTAAGTGAAAGCCATTTTAGTTTGCACACATTTCCAGAGCGCAACTTTGTGTCAGTTGATTGCTACACTTGTGGCAATGAAGGGCAGCCGTTGGAAGCTGTCAATAAATTAATGGGCGCACTAGATATCCAGCGCGCCCAATTACAGGTGTTGCAACGTGGTTAGGCGTTGCAGATGTGTGCGTCACGGCCGTTGGCTGTAACCGCATAAATCATGGTGCGGCCATCGCCTTGCAAGCGGGCATAATGCTGCGCTGCATCAAACGTAGCAAATTCTAGCTTGCTAAACGTGCCCATAGTGCGGCGGCCTCTGCAAGCAGTAAAATATGCTGCATTGTTAAAACAAAATTCTTCGTGTGTGTTACCAAACTGCATAAAAACCTCCATATATGCATTGTTTATATGAATATATGCAATGCGCACAAGTAAAGCAACTCGGAAAACATGACAAAAAGCAAGAAAACACCAGAAATTGTAGCGGCTTTTTTGCAGCGCATATCTGAAGGTAGGTCACAAGCTAGCGTGTGCCGTGATGCTGACATGCCTGATTGGGCTACAGTTTGGCGCTGGACAAAGCAAGACCCTGATTTTGCAGCGGCTTTTGCTGACGCAAAAGAACAGCGGGGTAACTTGTATGGGGAGAAAGTAGCAGAAATATCACTTGCTTTATTGGCTGGTAAGATAAGCGATAGTAATGCCGCGAGGGTTGCTATAGATGGCCTTAAATGGTCGGCAGCTAGAATGGCTAGTAAGAATTTCGGTGATCGTATGCAGGTGGAACATAGCGCGCAGAGCAGCTATGTGGATGCGTTAAAGGGTGTTGCTGATCGTGTGGCTGAACGTGATGGGGGGACAACACCGCAAGAACTACGCGCGCGCGAAAATTCAGATACTTTGCTGCACTAGTTAGGTTGCTGGCCTGACGGTCTGCCAATGTTTGTGCGGGTTGCAGCGGTCTGGTGCTACGCTGGTGCTATGCCGGCAAAATAAAGGTGCCGATTTCGCCTATATGTGAAACAACCCCCCCCCTCTGAATTTTCGGGGGCGCCGGTATGACGATGCCCCAACCTTTTAACCCGAAAGCAAACCATGATTAACGCAATACCACTAACCATTGGCGAGGCGATAGCTATAGCGCTGCTTGTGATGGTTTTATACCAGTTGCGGGACTAACCCCCCCCTAAAGGCGCAGTAGGGGATTATATGCGCCTGATTGAGAAAATTTACGGCAGCCGCGCATTTCCCCTATGCGCAGCGGGATTGGGGTGGGCATGGATACCAGCGTAGAAAAAACCATCATGCGTTTGCGTGATGATCCGGTGCTTTTTGTGGAAACGGTAATAGGCGCTAAACCGCAACGCTGGCAAGCTGATGCGTTAAAGGCCATAGCAAAGCATGACAAGCTAGCCATAAAAAGCGGGCACGGCGTTGGTAAGACTGCTTTTGAAGCATGGGCTGTTTTATGGTGGCTGCTAACCCGCTACCCAACGAAAATAGCTGTAACGGCTAACACTGCGCACCAGCTTAACGATGTGTTGTGGACTGAAATAGATAAATGGGCCCGCCAGTTACCACAAGGTTTTAAGGATTTATTAGAGTTTAAAACCGATAAAATTAGCTTGAAGGGTGCAAGCGATAGCTTTGCCGTAGCGAGAACAAGCCGCCGCGAAAACCCTGAAGCTTTGCAGGGTTTCCATAGCGAAAACATGCTTTTTATATGCGAGGAAGCCTCCGGCATACCTGACGTTGTGTTCCAAGTAGGTGAAGGAGCGTTATCCACTAAAGGCGCAAAGGTTATTATGTGCGGGAACCCAACCCGCGCAGATGGCTACTTCTATGACGCATTCCACACCAGCCGCGAACAATGGCACTGCATGACAGTTAGTTGTTTGGATGCTGATACGGTTAGTGACAAGTTTGTGGAGGATATGGGTGCCAAATATGGTGAAGAAAGTAACGTCTTTCGTGTGCGCGTTCTTGGAGAATTTCCGACCCAATCGGATGATGTTTTGGTGCCATTACACTTGGTTGAAGCAGCGACTAGGCGCGAAATTGAAATGGCGCCGACTACGCCGGTTGTGTGGGGTTTGGACGTTGCGCGCTATGGCGGCGATAGAACAGCGCTGGCGAAACGTCAAGGCCAAGTGCTTCTAGAGCCAATACGCACATGGCAAAATAAAGATTTAATGGAACTGGCCGGCATAATTTTAAGCGAGTACGAAACAACCCGCTACATAGACCGGCCAACAAATATTTATATTGATAGCATTGGCATTGGTGCTGGCTTGGTTGACAGGCTTATTGAGTTGGGTTTGCCGGCTGTTGGCATTGCCGTTAGCGAAAGCCCATCGCTTCGTGAAAAGTTTATGCGGCTGCGCGATGAATTGTTTTGGAATGCGCGCGAATGGTTTGAAGGCCGCGATGTTGCGATACCAAGCGATGAGGCCTTTATAAGCGAGATTACTGCCGTGCGGTATAAATACCAGAGCAGCGGCAAGCTTAAAATTGAAAGCAAAGACGAGATGAAAAAGCGCGGCCAGCGTTCACCAGACGTTGCCGATGCCTTTGTTTTAAGCTTTGCCGGTGAGGGCGCCATGGCTAGTGGCCATCAACACCGGTGGAACAGCCGCACAAATTTGCGGCCAAATACAAGTTGGATTGTATGAGCGACAACGTAATCAATTTTCCAGAGATCAAAGAACTAAATGTGGTTGTTGATTTTGAAAACGACAAAGTTGATGAGGCTTTCTATAGCATTTGCGTTGCCATGCGGGGTTTAGCGCTGGCGGGTGATGTTAGCTGGAGCCATTGCGTTGATGCGTGTGTTATGGCGGCCGCGTTTGCGGCGCGTGAGGACGATTGGCCGGCTGAACAGCTTGAAGCTTTGTTTAGAAGCATCCGCGTTCAGCCGCCGGAGGAAAGCTAATGCCAAGCAAAAAAGACCCGCGTTTAGCCCGCGTTGGTGTTAGCGGCTACAACAAGCCCAAAAGAACACCAAGCCACCCAACAAAATCGCACGTTGTAGTGGCCAAGCAAGGCGACAAGGTGAAAACCATACGGTTTGGCCAGCAAGGCGTTAAAGGCGCCGGCAGCAGCCCTAAAACGGCAAAAGATAAGGCGCGCAAGCGCAGTTATTATGCACGGCATAATGCACAAGACCCCAACCCTTCGAAGTTGAGTGCCCGCTATTGGGCCCACAAAACGAAGTGGTAGGGCTTACCAGGCAAAAAAGCTAACAAAAACAGAGGTTTACATGCTTACTTGTAATTCATGCCCCTATCCGGTGCGCTGCGCAAATCGCGGTCACTGCATTAGCGGCAAGGTGCGCGAAGCTGGCGACAGCCTACCGCAACCAAAACCCATGCAAGTTATGACAACTGCCGGCATGGGCATGACAGGCGAGGCGCCTAAAACAGCGCCTAAAATTAAAACCAGAAAAAAGAAGGATGCAAGCTAATGGGTTATGGAAAGAAAAAAGGCGGCAAGAAAAAAGGCGGCATGAAGCTCGTCAACGGGAAATATTGCTCCTAAATGTTCGCAGTTCGCACCCTTCGCCGGCCGCCGCGTGTGGCTAAAAAACCTGATTTTAAATGCTGTGAGCCATGCGTCACGCCTAAATTTTGCAAAGGCAATGCGGCTTGTGACGTAGCAAAATTGGCAGCAGTTCCGAAAAGGCGTAAAAATGGCAAAGCTTGATAACGAAGAAATTGGCCAGATTGTTGCGCGTGAAATCAACGATGCCATAAACCATTATGATAGTGAGTTTGCGGCTGACCGGCTGAAGGCGCTTGACTACTATCTTGGCGAACCCATCGGCAATGAAATAGAAGGCAAAAGCCAAGTGATCAGCACTGAAGTCGCTGACACTGTTGAGCAGATTATGCCATCGCTTATGCGCGTGTTTACCGGCAGCGATAAATATGTGCGTTTTATGCCCCGCAACGAAGAAGATGCGGAACTAGCAGAGCAAATAAGCGAATATGTAAATTACATAATTGCGCACGATAATGATGGATACAGAATTATCGACACATGGCTGCGCGACTCTTTGCTGTTTAAATTAGGTGTTGTTAAATTTTATTATGATGACACCACAACCGTAGAAGAAGCAGAGTATAACGATTTAAACGATGCTGAATTGGCGGTTTTGCTTGACAACCCTGATGTTGAAGTAATCGAAACCAGCGAGAGCCTTGTTAAGTTCGATGTTGATGATACCGGTGTAGAGCGCGAAGTTCTGCAAGGTTACAACATTAAGGTTAAAGTTAAAAAGCGCAGCGGCCGTGTAAAAATTGAAAACGTGCCGCCGGAAGAATTTATTTTCAACCGCCGCGCAAAGTCGTTGGAAGATGCGCGCTTTATATGCCACCGCACAACCATGTCAGTTAGCGACCTTGTGAGCATGGGTTACGATGCTGACGAGATCGAAGAATTTGCCGGCACTGCACAAGTTGAACTTGAAGAAGAACGCGATGTTCGTTTTGGCGATATTGGCAGCGGTTATGAAATACCCGCGGCAGATGACAGCCAGCGCCAAGTTGCAGTGTTCGATACCGTTATTTTAATTGATGCAGATGGCGATGGCATTAGTGAGCGCCGCCGCATTTTAAGTATTGGTGACAGCGGTGAGCATGTGCTTGAAAACGAAGTAACGGATTTTATACCGTTTGCGGTTATAAGCCCAATTATGATGCCGCATCGTTTGGTTGGGCGCAGCATCTTCGACCTTACAAAAGATTTGCAAGTTGTTAAATCAACGCTGATGCGCCAATACCTTGATGCAACATACCTAACCGTAAACCCGCGCACCGTAGCCGTTGAAGGCCAAGTAAATCTTGATGATCTGCTTGATGGCACCGCTGGAGGCATCGTGAGAGTTCGCAACGCTGGCGCCGTTACCACTTTAGGCGGGCAGGGTGTGGGCAGCGAAGTGCAACCACTTATGCGCTACATCGATGAAGTTAAAGAGCAGCGGACTGGCATGAGCAAAGCTTCGCAGGGCTTGGATAGTGGTGTTTTACAAAGCACAACTGCAAGCGCCGTTGCTGCCACCGTTAAAGGTGCTGGCCAAAAGCTTGAAAGCTACTGCCGCACCATTGCCGAAACTGGCTTCCGCGACTTGTTTAAAGGCATCTTGCACTTGGTGACAAGCTACCAGCAGCAAGAACGCATTGTGCGGCTGCGCAATAAATTTGTGCCAATAGACCCGCGCGAATGGGATAGCGAGTTTGATGTTGTTGTAAATGTTGGGTTGGGCACCGCTGACGAAGAACAGCGCATTGCGTTTTTGACGCAAATTGCACAAAAGCAAGAGCAAATTTTGCAACAGCTTGGCCCCAATAACCCGCTTTGCAGCTTGCAGCAATACGCTTCCACATTGCGCGAAATTGTTGAGATTGGCGGCTTTAAGGATGCCGGCAAGTTTTTCAACGACCCCAATATGGTTGAGCAAATGGCTATGCAGCAGCAACAGCAAAAGCAAGCAGCGCAGCAGCAAAACCCTGAAATGCTGAAGGTGCAGCAAGAGTTTGAACTCAAAAAAGCCAAGATGGAGGCAGAGATCGAACTTAAACGCACTGAAATGGAAGCGCGCTTGCAACTGCGCCGCGAAGAACTTGCGTTAGAAAGCGAACTGCGCACGGCTAAAGCCATAACCGATGCAGAAATCAGCACTAACTTGCCGAGAATGTAGCATGAAAAAAATCACCGCACCCAAAAAGACTACCATTAAAGGTCAGCCGCACCAACTTGCCTACATTAATGACGCAGAACAAGGTTTGCTGATGGCGCTTGGCGGTGCCGGAAAGCCTGTCCATGGCGTTTTGGCCTATTACGATGAGGGTGATGACTATAGCGGGCCCGGCGGCGATCAAACTGGCGATGATATGGCTAGTATGAGTGATGACAAGGACGATAGAGATGCGGGTAGGGCAAGGGACGATGCAACAAAAGCGCAAGCGGTGCAAAATCTTGCGGATAGTATAGCACGACATGGTGGCGGCACCATGCGCAATCCGCTGACCAACAGCCAGATGACTGCCGCAGATTTTAACTTCACAACAATACCAGCCGCGCAACGTATCGCTGAAAGTTATTTGAACGGCATGGGTGTTTTTGCTCCATCTGTTTTCAGCAACAGGCGGATCGGCGGCACATTTAGTTTAAGCAATATAATTAATGCGCTGACTGGCAAAGGCACTAAAGGGTTGCTTGGCATCCCATCATATTCAAACTATTTTGATGACCCTGACGTCTTGAGCGCCATCAATGACGGTGTGCAAGGCCAGCTTGATGATCGCATGGCGCTGGCAGAGGCAGGTTATGGCTTGCCCGGATGGGCTGGCAAAGCAACTGGTTATTTAGGTGCCGCAAACATAAACAACATTAAAGAGGTTTTAGACGCTGGCGGTCGGCCTGTTTTTGATGAAAATGGCGAGCTTGCTGGCGCTTTTGGCAAAGGCTTATTTGGCGGTGAAGTCTACACCGGCAACCCTGTTAAAGGCATGCCGGAAACCGGTTATGTTGACCCGCTGGCAGATGGTGGCGCGGACGATAAGCCGCAAGTTGTGCCGCCAAACCCATTAACCGGCGTTTGCGAAGAAGGTTATGTGTTTGACGAACAGTTGCAAGCTTGCCGGCTTGATACACGACCTGACGCTGGCGAAGATGGTGGATTTGGCGGCACTGCGCCAGACATGGATAAACGCTATTACCGGCCTACTGCATTGGATCAGGCGCCGCAATTTGGTGGCGATGGTTTTGGCGCGATGAACGACAGCTTTATAAACACGTTTGCATATAATCCGCAAAATTACGAAAAACAAATGAACCTAAACGGCTTTGTGCCAATTAACGGCTTGTTGTCATGAACGAAGGCAAACTTCGTGAGCAGCAAGACCGCGCATTAAAAGCGGAAACCTTGTTAAGAGACCCGCTATTAGTTGAAGCTTTCACAACATTGGATGAGGAATTTTTGCGCGCATGGCGGCAAACTGGCGTGGATGATACGGCAGCCCGCGAGCGCATTTACATGCTTTGCCAATCGCTAGAAGCGGTTCGCAATCACCTAACGGCGGTTGTTACTACTGGCAAAATGGCAAAGCTTCAACTTGAACAGAAAAAATAAAGGAAAATAACATGGCTGATAATTCCACACCGGAAACCAGCGCTGACAATTATAGTTTTAATGATGCAGTCGCTTCCTTGCTACAAGACCCTCCGCAAGAGGAAAATCAAGTAGTAGATGAAGCAGCAGAGGCGGCAGATATTGACGCCGCCGACCAGTCCGAACCGGAAGAAGCTGAAATCGAAGAAGCTGAAGGCGAAGAAGAAGCCGAAAGCGATGAAGAACAGCTAGAAGACGATGAGGACACGGAAGCCTCTGAAGATGAAGAAGCTGAAGATGAGGATCAGGAGCCTGAACTTTACACCGTAAAAGTTGACGGTGAGGAAATGGAGGTCGACCTAGAGACTTTGAAAAGCGGTTTTATGATGCAGAGCGCGTTCACCAAGCGCACACAAGAGTTGGCCGCAACTCGCAAAAAGCTTGATGCAGAAATGCATGAAGCCCGCGCGGCCCGCGACCAATATGCGCAACTGGCCGAAGGAATGCTTGAAGCGCTCCAAGCCAACCAGCAAGAGCCGGATTGGGAGAGCCTTAAAGCACAACTTAGTCCAACGGAATATGCCGATGCAATTCGCATTTACCAACAACGCCAAGCGGAAAGCGCTAATTTAGAGCAATCGCTGGCACACATCCAAGCAGAACGCGAAAATGAGGCAAGGCACAATATCCAAGTGCATTTGCAGAATGAGAAACAGCATATGCTTGATGCCATACCGGAATGGCGCGATGATACGGTACGCGATAATGAACGGCCGCTTGTAATGGCGCATGCCAAAAAGCTTGGTTTTACTGAGCAAGAAATTAGCCAAGCGGCTGATCATAGGGCTGTTAAAATGCTGCGCGATAGCTGGCTTTTAAGCAAAGTCAACAGCAAAGCAGAAACAGCCAAAAAGAAGGTGCGTAAAGCGCCTAAAGTTGCAAAAGCCGGCACTCCTACGACAAAAGCCGAAGGCCAAACAAGACGCAACCGGCAATTACGCCAGCGTTTTGATAAAGAGCGCAGCTTCAATGCTGCTGTTGATCTACTTCTTGAAAATTAAGGAGGCCTAAATGGCTACGCATACCACCGTAACGGCTGTCGGAGAACGCGAAACTCTGGCAGACATTATTTATAAAATTGATAGTGACGAAACTCCTATCTTTTCATCTGCCGCTAAAGAGTCTAGCAACGGCATTTTTACTGAGTGGCAGATTCAGGAACTTGCCGCGACAGACACTACTAATTTTGTCGCGGAAGGCGCGGATATGTCAGATACCGGCGTTACAGCAACGGCGCGGCTTGGCAACTATCACCAAATCTCGCAAAAAGGTTATGTGATTTCAAAGACTTTAGAGCAAGTCGATAAAGCTGGCCGCGCAAAAGAGGTCGCTTATCAGCGTGTTTTGAAGGGCTTGGAACTTCGCAGAGACATCGAAAAGATGATTGGCGATACAGATGTGGCGCGCGTTGCTGGTGCAACCCGCAAATCTGCATCTCTCTCATGTTGGATAACGAACGGTAGTGTGGGTGCTAGCGGAGCTTTTGCGACTGGAGATGGTAGCGATGCGGTGACAGGTGGAACCGACAGAGCCTTGACCCTCGCATTGCTTGACGATGCCGTGCAAGACGCATGGGAAGATGGCGGAGCGCCAGCTATGCTTGTGGCTTCAGCTACGAACCGTGCAAACATCTCTGATCTTGCGCAAGCGGGCACAAACTTGGTGACAAACCAAGTCAACACAACACAGAACAAGGCGCCATCGTTTGTTGGTTCCGTCTCTGTATATTTGACAGATTTTGGTACGCTGGATATTGCTCCATCGCGCTTCCTGTCGAATGACCGTGTGTTTGTAATTGATCCAAACTTTGTATCAGTATCGACACTGAATGGACGCAACTTCTCTGAAAACGAAATTGCTCCAACAGGCGATGCCGAAAAATCACAGATCATTTGCGAATGGGCGCTGAAGGTGAAAGCTCCTAAAGCTCATGGCATGATCTTGGATCTGAACGGCTCATAAGCTGTAACCAAACCATAGATGGGGGGCTTCTGCCCCCCATTTTTATTAGGGGATAAGATGGCAAAAAGACTTATTAGCCAAAACAAAGAGCGCGGCGTTGAAACGTGGATGCACGATAACAGCGAAGGCGGCTTTACCATCGAACAAAAACAGCATGTGGCGCATGTGTTGGAAACTAACCGCGCAAAAGCTAATGAATGGCAACGCGGCCAGCTTATAGGCAACACGCAACGCCATTGGCAGCAAGTCGCTGAGATACCTTCCAGCATTTATTTGGAGTTACGGCAAAAGTTTGGCGACCCAAAAGATAACCCGAAGGCATGGCGCAAGTGGCTTAATGATTACAACAACCGGTATTTTAGAACCAGCGGCGGGAATATATAGATGGCAATAACCACATATACGCAACTCCAAACCGCTATAGAAAATTTTCTGGCGCGGTCTGACCTAACGGCACAAATTCCAGATTTTATAGCGTTGGCTGAAGCGCGTATGTCGCGCGAACTTGAAACACGCTCACAAGAAAAGCGGGCGCTTGCCACATTAACAGCAAACAGCGAATATCTGGCGCTCCCAACTGATCTGCGCGAGGTGCGAGAAGTAAAGCTGCTGACCGACCCGCTAACGGTTTTGGAGTATAGCAGCCCAACAAATCTTGACTCTACCTATGCATCGCAGGGCACTGGCAAGCCGCAAGCTTATAGCATTATCGGTGATGAAATTAAAATGCGGCCGGTGCCGGATAGCACTTATGAGGCTGAAATAGTTTACATTGGCGATATAGACTTTTTGTCTGCAACAAACGCCACAAACAATATTTTAACCCGCCACCCTGACGCCTACTTATCTGGTGCGCTTGTCGAAGCTTATACCTATTTGCTTGATGAACAACGCGCGCAAATTTATGACACAAAATTTTCGCGGGCTATAGAAGAAGTTCGCAAAGACGAAGCTCGTTCACATTACGGAACCGGCACCCTTCAAATACAATCAATCTATCAGCGTCAAAACGCGGGAGCATAAACAATGTCGGCTATGTCAGACTATTTGGAAAATGAAATCCTTGACCACATACTTGGCACCGGTGCTTACACCATGCCCACAACCGTATATGTTGGCCTTTCAACAGGCACATTTGGTGACGATAACAGCGGCACCGAATTAACTGGCAACAACTACTCACGCCAATCTATTTCGTTTGGCGCAGCCGCTAGCGGCACTGCCAGCAACGATGCTGCTGTTGAGTTTTCTGCTGCGACAGGCTCATGGGGCACGGTGAGCCATTTTGGATTGTTCGATGCATCAAGCGCCGGAAACCTGTTAATTCATGGCGCCTTGACTGCAAGTAAAGTAATTGAAACCGGTGACATCTTAAAGATTGCCATCGGTGATATGGACATTACAGCCGCTTAAATATGGCAACACCGGCACCGCTTGATAGGCTAACTGGCACACTAGATAGCTACAGCTTCACACTAGACACGCTAGAGGACAAGGTTGCTTGGTCTGCAACGGCGCTTGACCACATGGATGGTTGGGGCGCTTTAGACAGCTGGAAC
>Ga0181568_10001535_pt1 | contig 21279 bp, 22 predicted proteins | sample 101ome_20_FD_133758 | JGI IMG/M metagenome (GOLD analysis project Ga0181568, IMG submission 133758) | Coastal salt marsh microbial communities from the Groves Creek Marsh, Skidaway Island, Georgia - 101404AT metaG (megahit assembly) | ecosystem: Environmental > Aquatic > Marine > Intertidal...
CGGGTGGACCGCCTGACTTCTTCGGACCGGGTGGGCCACCTGACTTCTTTGGACCGGGTGGACCTCCAGACTTCTTCGGACCGGGAGGGCCACCACGAGATGGAGAAGGAGCGATTTCCTCTTCTTCTTCCTCAAACATGGCACCGCAATGAGGGCACGTGGGGTCACTTTCCTTGACCAAACCGTCACAAATTTCACAGGCGAACATGTCTTCTTCTTGTTCATCTTCACCAATTTTCTCGGTTTTTCCATCCTTCGATCGGAACATGGTTACGCTGCAACTCAAATCGTAGCCTTTGAGGGCTAATTCCGTCTGAATCGCTTGCTCGAAGGCCTGAGCAAGGTCTTCGGGCGTGTCGAGGACCCGCCCGTCATCAACATAGGTCACGTTGACTTCAAACACATCATCAGAGAGTTTGGTTTGAGGGGCTTCGACAGCCACGCCTCGTTTGCGGGCAACTCGGCGAATAGCCACTTCAGAAATCCGACGGAGAAGCGCATCGTTTGGCGCATCTTTGCTTTGACTACCGAGGGCCCCGGCCATGATATCAGCGGCAGAGTTCCCTCCTTCTGCAGCACCACGGAGGTGTGCCGGAAGTTCTCCACCCCCTAGGTTTGCCAGTACCGAGGAGGCAGGTGATTGATTCATTGACAACCATTGACTTCGGCGCTCGTCTTTGACCGCTCGCTCAGCCTCTGCGAGACGGTTCACCATCGCGTCGGTTGGAGAATTGGCCGGGTTGTGGGCAATCTTGGTGCCCCCTGCTGACAATGGCGAGACATTGGTGGGGTTAGGGGTTGCTCCGCTAGCGATGGACGGGCCGCGATTGATATTCGGCATGTCGCTCAACGGAGCAACATTCGATGTGGGCATGACGTTGCCTTGCTGCGGAGGGAAGGATTGCTGGGGCGGGAACCCACCTTGAATCGGCTGCTGAGGGTACTGGCCTGGAGGGAGGTTCTGGTGTTGGTGAAGTCCTTGAGCCATTCCTTGCAGCATGTCGGGTGCGATTTGCCCCATCTGATTCATGTTGTTTTCTTGCTGCATTCGTTGTTGTTGGCCGGAGACCGGGTCAAAAGAACGCTGTTGTTGAGGGAAAGGAGGGATGTTTTGCTGGGGAGGTGGAGCGAAACCAGTTGCCATGGAAGTGTCTTGTCGCGAACCACATTCCGGACAGAACATGCTGTCTGCAGGAATCTGTTCACCACATGCTCCACAGTTCACGGCTACCCCCCTCGCATCTTGATGGTCATGTTACTCTTCCTAAAGGATTGCGACCGATTGATTTCCCAGACGGTAAACGCGGGGCATCTTGCGTTCCCCCACAAGGGGGCCTGAACCATATCTTCATGGCGAGGAGGAATGTCGTTCATGCTAGAGGGAGAAAGCATGGCGGTCTTGGTGAACGAAAAGATCGACAAACTGCTTGAGACCACCTCACGGTCCTTCTATCCTACGTTGAAATACCTCCCGAAAAAAACCCGTGGGCAAATTGGCCTTCTCTATCTCCTCGCCCGAGTGGCAGACACCATCGCAGACACCAAACATGGGGAAACGACCTTCCTTCAGGATGCTCTTCGGACTTACAACGATGTGGTACAATCTGGTCAAGGCGAGCTCCCTGATGTTGAAAGGCTCGCAGAAATGCAGGAGAACCCGCATGAAGCAGCACTGCTCCGAAACATTCCCGACGTGATTGAGGGCCTGAATGAATACAGCATAGAGGACCGGCAAAGGATGCTGGAATGCCTAGACATCATTGTTCACGGCCAGCTTCTCGACTTGGAACGATTCGGACCTGCTAACGAGGGAGGAAACATCTCTGCTCTTGCCAGCGACTCGGAACTTGATGACTACACTTTCCGAGTTGCAGGTTGTGTCGGTGTTTTTTGGACCAAGATGTCATTGGCCCACCTCATGGAACTTTCACCCGAAGACGAGGAACTTTTCATGGAGCGAGGTATTCGTTTTGGCAAGGCCCTGCAAATGATCAACATCTTGCGAGATATTCCCGAGGATTTGAGGTTTGGTCGATGCTACATCCCTGAGGACATGCTCGAGCAACACGGTTTGCAACCAAATGATCTGCTTGATGATAGCAACCTCGTTACCTTCCGTCCTTTGTACGATGCTTACCTTGACTTGACCAACGAACATTTGGAAGCCGCCACGGCCTACATTCAAATGATTCCCGAAACACAATTCAGGTTGAAAGCCTCCTGCATGCTTCCAGTATTGGTTGGGCAACGTACGGTGACCCTCCTCCGAACAGGAAACATCCTCAATTCTGAAGAGCGCATCAAAGTGACGCGAGATGAAATGAAAACCTACGCTCGTAAACTCCTCAGGGCGCTTCTCATCCCAGGGGGCGTTCGGCGGCTTTTGGAGAAAAACAGAGACAAGTAACTTTCTATAGATTTGAATATCCGAACTTATCCTATGTAAGTTTTTGTTTACTTTTTTGTCAAACTTCCATCCTTGTGCGCACCTGCAAGAGGAGGTCTCTTAAACAAGGGATGCGAGGGGTAACCGATAGGGATGCTGGAACGCCGAAAACCGCTTGATTTGTTGTTCCCCCTCAAGGGCAACGCATCGAGCAGGAGCGACGAAATCGAATCAGCCCCGACCACAACCCTCGACCGCCTACGTGCCGGTGTAACACTAGCTCGTGATGCGGTGAAAGCCGTGAGCGTCACCGCCATGGAAGCTTTGAGAGAAGGTGCCTCCTTCATCGGAATTGTGAGCGAAAAAAACGAACTGGTGGATCCCTTTGCTCACCTTGACGCACCCATTTGGTCTGAACAGCCACCAGCGGAACTCAACAAACTTGCTTATCGATACTGCGAAGAGCTAACCATGCGAGAGGCCGGCAACTTTTACCATTCGTTCAAGTATCTGCCAGATGAACAACGAATGGCCATGTGTGCTATCTACGCCTTTTGCAGAAGGGCAGACGACATCGCTGACGGCGACTGGGCCGACCGCTTTCCGGGCAGCCAAGGCATGATGGACCCCGAGGCCATGCAGTATCGAGAACAACTTGAATCGCTGCAGGACCAGGGAACGATTCTTGACGAAGATGCGTACCTTAACAAAATCACCCAGCTCTTCTTTTTCCGAAAGAAGCTCTCCACGTGCTACGGAGAGGTCCATTCAACCGACCCTGTGTTCCTGGCGCTCAAAGACACGGTTCAACGCTACAACATCCCTAGAGAAGTCTTCGACGACCTCATTACGGGCATGGAAGACGACCTTTACAACAACCGCTACCGCACCTTCGACGAGTTGTATGTTTACTGCTACCGCGTGGCTTCTGTGGTCGGATTGATGTGCATTGAGGTCTACGGATATGACAACCCAATGGCGAAGAAATACGCCGAATCTTGGGGAATTTTCATGCAACTCACCAATGTCCTGCGAGACGTTGGCGAAGACATCCAGCGCGATCGAGTCTACCTCCCACTTGACGAACTCGAGCGAAACGGTATGACTGAAGCAGAGTTGGACGGCAAGATTGTTCTCAACAAACACTGGGAGCCCTACTGCCGACATTATGCTGCACGGGCACGGACATATCTTGAGGAGGCACGCGCCCTCTTGCCACTGCTACCGCGGCGTTCCCGGTACTCACCCGCCGCCATGATTGCATTTTATGATAAGATCCTCAGACAAATTGAGAAGCAACAAGGTGATGTGTTCACCCAACGAGTGCGACTCAACAAGGTTCAGAAAATCTCTCTTGCAGCCGCTGTTTACCTACGACATCGTTTCCTTCCAGCGTTCCTCGACCCTCTATGGGGTGGGCTCGCACGCATCGGACTGCTTCCATCGGTTTGATTGTCCAACGGACAGAATCGTTGATTTTCCAGTTGAAGCTTCACTCTTCGGGGAGGTCCAACGGACGAACGGGATACGCCAGCCAAGAGGCATCGTTGGCCCAATCAATGCCCTCAACATCTACGTAGAGTTCCACCTCGTTGCCGTCGGGGTCCAGAACGTACACCGAATGCGAAACGCCGTGATCGCTCTGCCCGAGAATTTGAACGCCATGAGCCTGGCATCTCGTTTTTGCATCCACCAAAGCTGCGTCATCGTCACCGATGCACCAACCGGTGTGGTAGAGGCCAATGCGACGACCCTCAAGAGGACCGGGTGCATCCCCGACCTCCAACAACAAGAGTTCGTGATGCGTGCGGCCTCCGCTCAGAGCCGTGGCCCGGTCGCCAAAGGTTGTGCCAACCACGTCTAATCCGACGACTCGGGTGTAAAATTCAACCATAGGAGCCATCGAGCGCACGTAAAGAACGTAATGCCCCAACTCCACCATCAAAGGCCACCCCTTGACACTCAAGCGTTTCTTGTGAAGGCTTGAATTCCGGTGATGTAGCGCCCAAGAATGAGATTGTGGATGTCGTGGGTTCCTTCGTAAGTTTTCACCGACTCAAGGTTGGCCATGTGACGCATGACGGGATATTCGTCCAAGATACCGTTCGCTCCGTGGATGTCCCGAGCAACGCGAGCGATTTCCAACGCAATGTCGACGTTGTTCATCTTGGCGAGGGAAATCTGTTCGGGGAACCAAGAACCGTCATCCTTCTTTTTACCGAGGTGATACGCCAAGAGTTGCCCTTTCGTGATCTCTCGAAGCATCCAAGCGAGCTTGTTTTGCACCAGTTGGTAGGAAGCGATGGGATGATCAAACTGAATGCGGGAGAGGGCGTAAGTCTTGGCGCTGTGGAAACAGGCCATCGCAGAACCTAGCGCACCCCAAGAGATGCCGTAGCGGGCGTTGTTCAAGCAGGAAAATGGACCACGAAGGCCTTTCACGTTTGGGAGCATTCGGTCCTTTGGAATCTTGCAGTCTTGGAACACCAATTCGCTGGTCACGCTTGCCTTGAGCGAGTGTTTTCCTTTCATTTCTGGAGCGCTGAAGCCTTCATCGGTTTTCTCAACAATGAATCCACGGATGACCCCGTCAAGTTTCGCCCATACGATGGCCACATCAGCGATGGTCCCGTTGGTGATCCACATTTTTGCACCGTTGAGAAGGTAGTGGTCGCCTTTGTCCTCTGCTTTGGTAACCATGTCGCCAGGGTTTGATCCGTAGTCGGGCTCGGTCAATCCGAAACATCCAATCCATTCTCCGGAGGCCATCTTTGGAAGATACTTCTCTTTCTGCTCTTCCGAACCAAAATCCCAAATTGGATACATCGCCAACGACCCCTGGACGGAAGCGAATGAGCGCAGGCCGCTGTCGCCCCGCTCAAGTTCTTGACAAATGAGCCCGTAGGCCACGTAGGAGAGACCTGGGCAACCGTATCCCTTCAGCGGTGCACCGAGGACACCCATTTCACCGAGTGCAACACGCCATTCGTCAAGGAAAACCCCTTCCTCGCATGCTTGTTCAATCTTCGGAATAACGGCTTCGTCCACCCATTCACGAACCATGTCGCGAATCATGATCTCTTCCTCGGTGAGAAGACTTTCTACATCGTAAAAATCGAGACCTTCGAACGGTTCCATACGGCTCCCTCAAATCCACTGCCACGCGGGTGCTTCATCAACATGTCCCCTCGGCTGATAGAAAGGAGGAGGTCATTTCTTTCCAAACCGGATTTCTCGGTATTTCCGTTGCAACCACGGGCTGTTCATGTAGATGAGACCAAGAATCACACCCGGTACAGAAATTGCCACGGCACCGAGGACAAGGACGTCCATGATGCCTGTTTCAACCTCTTCGACCGCAGGAACAAAAGCAATCACATTTCCAAAGTCGGTGATAAAAAAGCCTTGATGCAATCCAGTCTCCCATACGACGGCAAGGGCACGGCCTCCAATAACGGCGTCCCATGCTGCGGCATCCTCAGAGAGCAGAACGGTGAAGGACATGTTGGCGTATGCATCGTGGCGAACCAATCCCAACGGGGCAAGATGCACCATCGCCGTTCCATCATGCCCCCGCGAAACACCAGTGTGCTCCCCCGAGGGGAGGTTGATTTGCATCTGGCCTTCTACCGTTGATAGGCGAGGGTTGGTGGCGTTGATGGCGATGACTCGGCTGATCAAGCCGCTTGCAAAGCCAATGCATTCGTTAAGGATAGGGTTCGAACAATCGATGCCAACCCATGTGGAACTGGTGCTCAAACCAATCCAACTGATGGTGTGGTCGCCGTCAATGACCCCAATACCGTCGTCCATCGTGGCGATGAAACAGATGTTGTAGTTGCGATGACATGACAAATCCGTGACCGGACTGCTTCCAAGATTCGTGAGTCGTTCAAAGCCCGTGTGCTCGGCAAATTTCCAGACCGAACCGTCCGTTGCTGCAACATAGGCAAAATCTCCGGCAGGCCTCCACACCACCGATGTGAGGTCGTAGCCGAGGACGCTGAAGGTTCCGTTGACATAGGTAATGCTGTGATCCTCGGAGTCGTACCGCTTGGCAAAGCTTTCCTCGCCGACAAGAAGTGCCGTGTTTCCACGAGGATGCCAAGCGATGTCAAGGATGGTGCTGTTACGGCCTGTGAGCAGTTCAACATCCTGCTCACGGTCGCCCGCTTCCTCAGCTGAAATCAATCGGGCATAACCGTTGATGCCAGCGACCAGCACGTCGGTTCCGTCAGGAGACACCGCACCAACCTTGAGCCCCAAGTCCGTCTCGCCTAAGGCCCCTTGATCCTCGAGTGTGATACGGGTAACGAGTTCCCCCTCGGCTGCTGCAAGTGAAGAAAGCACCAGCAGGCCAAGCAGGCCAACCGCTACGACACTTGCTCGCATAACCTTGCCACCTTAACCGCCATGAAAACACCTCCCCTCGGAACCGCTCCATTCAATGCTGTCAACGGTGAGCCTTATGTGACGGGGACCTCTGCAAGGCCCATGGAGCGATTCGCAGTCAAAAGAGGACTCATCAAAAGCATGGGCGGAAACGCCGGCCTTGCCAAACTTGCAACGCAGTATTTTGAAAACATCAATGTCAACAGCGACGGTGTTTTTGTCGGTTCGTTTGGACTCATGGTCAAGGTAGAAGGCTCTTATGATGACGGTGGAAAACTCGCTGTAAACGTGGAACAATTGAAAGGGGCCGACCTTGCTGATTTCTTGGATGCCGAGGGTGGCAGAGAGCAGGCGATGGAATCTCGTAAACGCTGGTCTTCTTTCCTTGATGACGCCACGGGTTACAACGCCAAGCAACGTGGGGACAAGGCGAAAGAAGATGCAAAGAAAATTTCTAAAGCAAAATCTGCAATTAAGATGGCCCACAAATCCATGGAGATGATGAAGAATCTCGAGCAGGAAACCATTGACAAGGCGAATGAACTGATTGCTTCGTTGGAATCGGTTCTTGAATCTGGAAATCTACCCTCGGAAACCCAGGTGAAAAAACTCAACAATTTGTTCTGAGGGGAAACGATGGCGAGCACCCAAGACCTTCCTGCGCTCCTTGCGCACGCTGAGGGTTACGAAGCGCTTGCAGAGGACGGTCGCGAGCGGCTGATGGCGATGGTAGGCCATGTTGAGGAAGTCGTGGGCGTAGAACACCTCGTCAAGGTTCTCGGAGGCCATCCAAGCCACGCTGGTGACGACGTCGTTCGTTGCTACGTGGGGTTCGAACCGAGTGGAAAGGCGCACATTGGTTGGAAGGTCCTTGCCCTTCAGTGCAAACGCATGCTGGATGCGGGAGCCAACGTTATGATTTTCCTCGCCGATTGGCACGCATGGGTGAACGACAAATTCAACGGAAACATGGAGGCCATCCAAGACACGGCAGTGTACATGCAAGAGGCGTTTCGAGCCCTGCTTGACCACCCCCCTGAAGGAGATGGCGCAGGAGAATTACGCTTTGTTTGGGCCTCAAAGATCATGGAGTCCAGCGAATACTGGGCACGAGTGCTGCGTTGTTCCAAAGGGGCAACCCTAGCCATGGTCCGCAAAACATTCACGATCATGGGAAGAGACGAAGCGTCATCGGACCACGACCTCTCAAAATTTTACTATCCTGCCATGCAAGCCGCCGACATTTTCGAGATGGACATTGACGTCGCCATCGGCGGCATGGACCAACGCAAAGCCCACATGTTTATGCGAGATGTGGCTTCAAAATACGGGTGGCAGAAAGCCACGTGCTTGCACACGCCCATCATTTCTTCACTCAAAGCATCCGGCGCACGAATGGAATCCTTCGACCACAAAATGTCAAAGTCAGATCCGAAGGGTGCCCTTTTGCTTCACGACACAGGCGACCAAATCCGGAAGAAAATGAAGAAAGCCTACATCTCTCCCGACGACCCCGCCTCTCCCGTCTACGAACTCGCAGAACACATCGTCCTCGCCGAATTTGGCGAAATCATCGTCACGCCCGACCCGAGGTTTGGCGAGCCCTCCACTTGGACATCCCTTGACGCGTTCCGCGCTGCAGTCATGGACGGCACCTTGCATCCACTTGATGCCAAATTTGGTGTAGCAGACGGCCTCGCTCGTGGACTGGAATCCATTCGCAACCACTTCGAGGCGCATCCTGAAACATTGGAAAAAGTGACTGAATTGACCCAAAGTTAAGTTCACTCTTTCAAATCCAAGATCTCCACACTCAAAACATCGATAGAAAGCACCCGGCGAGTGTCCCTCGAAAAGGTGCGGTTTGGCACGGGCTGCACCCGCACAATGCCGTTTATCCGGGCAAACTGATTGGCTTCAAGTTCACCGACGAGGTCATCCGAAACAGTTCCGATGATGTCCTCTTTTTCAGACAAGTGAATGATCTTGTTTTGGTCGTTGTAGACGATTTGGCTCATGCTGATGTCTTGAACATCTTCGTAGATGGAGTGCTCTGTAACCATTTGGAAGTTTGGGCGAGGAGGGAACGGGAGTGCATCTTCTTCTTCTGATTCCATTTTCCCGACCCACTTGCCAAAACATGTATCGCAATGACGAGGGCTCTTTCGTTCCCTTGCCCTTCGCTGCTCAACGTATTCAAATTCATGGCAGTCGAGACATTCATACACGGCCATCTTCACCCAGCCATAGGAGCCAGAAACTTCGTTGATTCGCACGTCCAAACTGACCACTTTGTTCCTGTCTCTCATCCGCAAGTCATTGACACGGCGAAGGTAGTTGGGAGCCAAACGCGTGACACGAAGAATCGGGCGCATACGCGCCATGGCCGCCTCAAATTGTTCGCGCATCACTCTGTTTCCAAGCTTCATCGTGCGTGTGGGATTTTCATGGAATTCCACCTTCAACGTGGAGTACTCTTCAATCAAAGCGTGTTCGATCTCAAAGCCATGAATGATTTGTGGATTCCCTTCAAGGCGTTTGATATCGTCAATGTAGTGGGTTTCAACCAGCAGCCTCCACTCACGCAGGATGGCTTGTTCTTGGGGATCTAGGTCAACTTCATTTGGCGAGGACATGGAGTTTCCTCGCTGGCGGGACGGTTCATAATCCTACCCACTCACCCGAAGGTTTCCTTCCCGCCGATTCACGGCATGCGGTGAAGTGGCAAGGTTCATGAATTGCTTGCAGGTGGTTGGGATGAACAACAGGAGATTGCTTCCATGCCCAACATCATCGTTCTCGTTAAGCAGGTCCCAGACACCAATGCCAAAATCGTCGTCAACGGTGGGCGTGTTGACCTTTCATCGGTCAAGATGGTCATGAGCCCATACGATGAATTCGCCGTTGAAACAGCCCTTCTTCACAGAGAGGCGACCGGCGGGGAAGTCACAGCACTAACCGTTGGAGGCGCAGGGTCAGAAAAAATTCTCAAGGACGCCAAAGCGATCGGTGTTGACCACATCGTGCGGGTTGACGTCTCCAGCGACTTGGACTCAAACGCGCTCCAACATGTGCTTGCGCAAGCGGTCGCTGACCTCGGTGGCGAGGTCGTGTATTGTGGAAAATCGGCGGCAGATACCGGGGCAGGGTCAACGGGCCCTGGACTTGCAGAACGTCTTGGCTGGGCATCCGCATCCAACGTTTCCGGAGCATCGTTTGACGGCGGGCTGACGGTGATCGCACCAAGCGGAGGGGGCAATGCAAAATTGAACGTCCCGCTCCCCGCTGTTGTGTCCTGCGACAAAGGTGATTTCAAGGTTCGAAAACCCAATGTGAAAGGCATCATGATGGCGAAGAAAGCAACCGTAGACGTTCGTTCTATAGACGCCCCAGATGCATCTATTACGCTCGTCGCACACGAACTCCCTCCGGCCAAACCCGCCGGGAAATCCTACCAAGGAGGGGCTGCCGCTTCTGAAGTGGCCAAGCTTCTTCGAGATGAAGCCAATATCCTTTGAGGTGATACCATGACACAAACAATTGTAATTGCAGAAATGAGCAACAACGAAGTCCACCCAAGCACAGCAGAATTGATTGCTGCTGCCATGACCTTTGGAGACCGCCCAACCCTTGTCATCCCGTGCACGGATGCGAATCAGGCAAACGGGTCGATCGGAATGGGAGCAGGCAGCATCATTGCAGCAGTCTCCCCCACCTTTGCAACCTACGACGCCAAAGGCTGGGCAGAAGCTCTGGACCCTATCGCCCCTCACGGAACCGTCATTACTGGGGCGAGCCCGCAATCGAAAGACCTCGCCGCACGTCTAGCTGCTCGCCGTAACCTCGCTGTCGTGCAGGATGCTGTGGCCATAGAAGGTAGCAACGTCACCTCACCGGTGTATTCCGGCAAGGCCATGCAAACCGTGGCCGTCAGCGGTTCGGCCGTCATTTCGGTCCGCTCAAACGTCTTCCCTCCAGCAACCGACGGAGCGACTGATGTCTCGGTCCTCAACACGAGCGGGGATATTGCGACCTCGGTGATTGAGTTCATGGCAAGGGCGTCCGAACGTCTCGATGTATCAGAAGCCAACATTGTGATATCTGGTGGACGAGGTATGGGCTCTCCAGACAACTTCGTCCATCTTGAGGCTGTGGCCGATACCATCGGTGCTGCTGTCGGCGCCTCCCGTGCCGCTGTTGACACATGGGAAGCCATACCACATTCCATGCAAGTTGGACAAACCGGTAAAACGGTGAACCCCAACCTCTACATCGCCGTCGGTATTTCCGGTGCCATTCAACATCTGGCGGGCATGCGCTCTTCAAAGTATATCGTCGCCATCAACAAAGATGCAGACGCACCTATCTTCCAACATGCCGATTACGGCATCGTTGCGACATGGGAAGAAGCACTTCCCGTGCTTCATGACACGTTGAAGTCCATGATGTGAAGATCAGGCATACTTGCCGAACCCGTAGGAACCACCTGGTCCTGCTTGGTCACCAACAAATGGATTCGTTCGCCGCTCGTGACCAATCGTGGTCAACGGCCCATGACCGGGGTGAACCACCGTCGAAGGGTCAAGCGGCCAGAGTTGCGTGTGAATAGAGTTGGCAAGCAAGTCAAAATCGCCTCCCGAATTTTCGATGTCGGTTCTGCCAACCGACCCCGCAAACAGGGTATCGCCAACAAACACATGATCGGGCCCATCCTCCACCGGCAGAAGGAGGCAACATCCTCCGAGCGTGTGGCCTGGGGTGTGAAGAATGCGGAGCTCGAGGCTTCCAAAGCGGTAGGTTTTCCCCGCCTCAAAGGCTTCGTCAGCAACCGCAGGATCTGGTAACGTCAACCCATATCGCCTACCGGAGGCTTGAGCGAGCGTTTGCAAGAAGTTGTCATCGGGATGAAGATACCAGTCAACGGCAAAGTGGGAACGAAGGGCAGGAATGAAGCCGCTATGATCAAAATGCGCATGAGTGTTGACCAGAGCAACCACCCGCCGTTGAGGATACCCCTCCGCCGAGGCTTTGTTTTCAGGACCTGTGGTCCAGTTTGGCCCCGTCCCTTCAAACCCTTCAATCCAGTCGATGATGCGTTGTGGTTCATCACCACCGTCAACGATGATGGTATCGCCAGTTTGTGGATCGGTCACCACCGAACAGCGCATTTGGAGTGGACCAACAAAGAAATGGTCGATCCACGGTTCGCGAAGGCCCATGACCAATGGCAAGCGTGACCCCTTCATGAGGTTGAGGTTTTGAGAACATGAATACGCACCGAATCGGTTGTTGACGAGCCTCCGTCATCAACCACCCTGAGTTCGAAAACATGCAAGCCAAGCGGCAATCGCAGTTTGACTTGAGACGAAGAGGCAAGTTCCTCTCCTCGCTCATTCAGCCACGACCAGTTCACGATCATGCCGTGGGGGTCGTTGGTTCCACGCCCATCAAGATGAACGATGGCAGTGCCGTCATCCCCGGCCATCGTTCGTTGGTCTTCACCAGCATTTGCTTGAGGGCGAAAGACCCCCGTGTGCTCTTCATGAAGGGTATCCAGAAGGTCATCGGTGTTCTCGAGAGCCAGTGAAGCAAAGTCGTTCAATGCCTCATGGAGGTCTTCGTTCGGTGATGGAGTGGCGGCTTCGATGGTCGGACGAACTTGGGGGGCGGGCGCCCCCATCGCCTCGATCAAGAGATCGTGGTTCGTTGATGGAAGAGGCGATTCGGTAAACGTGGCTCTCTCGGCATCCGTGAGGAGATCCAACATGTCCTCTGAATCACCGTACAACATCTCTGCGGAGGGAGGTGGACCGGAGACCGATTGTTCAAACCACAACCCAAGTTCCGCCTCATCGACCTCTCGGAGTGCACCGTTCAAGGCGACGAGGCCGATGGGTTCAGCAGCCGTGTAATCGTTCTGGTCATCACCCGCAAACAGCAAAACATCGTGCTGCTTTACAACGGCCAAGAGACTCGGCATGCCTTGATGCTCCACCTTCCAAGATACGCCGTTTGATTTACCGTGAATGAAAAACCACGAACTTGCGATGAGATGATCGCCTTGCTCAATGCATGCAAAGACGGGATGGCCCGTTTCCATCACCTGATGCATGGACCCGTCCTCTTTGAGTTGAAACACGCCTCCATTGTCAAATCCCAAAAGGGCGCCTTGCGACGAGGATGAAGAAGTAAGTAATCGCATACGTTGTTCTTCTCGAAGCAGCAATTCTCCATCTTTCCAGCACTCAAATTCAATCGCCTCTTCATCGCCTGGAACGAGTGCATGCCCCTCTCTTGTAAGAAACATCATGCCTTCGCGGGTGGTACCAAGTGCCGTAATACGTTCGCCATGATCACCCCTTTTTGGGCGCCGCCAACGCACACCACTCTCCTCAAACATCACCACCTCTCCACCCTCAAGAACGAGGTAAAGATGCGAGGCGTTCACTTCCAGCATGAGGCACTCCGAAAGCGCATGGGTAGAGGTCAACTCGGTTGGAGGGCGTCCAATATTGAAGACAAAGACCTGACCCATACCGTCAATACCGACCAACTGTGACTTCCAGACAACACACTGCTGAACACCTCCATCTACATCGTGCTGTTCGAGAAGCGTTCCATCCACATCAAGAACCGAGAGACCATCAATTTCATCCCCCAACACGAGCACATCTCGGTGGAAAGCAAGACTGGTGATGGCGTGGTCGTGTGAATAAGAGCCGCTGGCGACCAACTCCCCTTCATCGGTCAAGGTTGCAGTAAAGACCTCCCGAGGCCCCTCACACCATGCAAGGCTGTTCGAAGCGTCATGATACGCCAAATGGCGTACCTTCTTTTCCGGTCGAAGCAACACCGAGGCATCGGGTGTCATGACCATGTCACTGGAGCAGAAGCGATGTTCAAAAGAACTCCCACGAAATGTGCGGAAAAGCGACCGTCAATTCTCTTCGTCGTTGTGAAGGTCAATGACCGAATCCTCTTCATGGGAACGGTTCTTCGCACCATCATTTCGTTGCTCGTCGAGTTTTCTCAGATACTTCGCATCAATGTCGCCTGTAACATATTCTCCGTTGAAGCAACTTGCATCAAAGGAGGAGACATCCGAGGTGGCTTGCCGAGTGACGTCGATCAAATCCTCAAGCGTTTGGTAGAACAAACGGTCGCTTCCGATGACCTGATTAATCTCTTCAATGGTCCTTCCGTTGGCGATGAATTCGTTGACAGCCGGCATGTCAATACCGTAGACGTTTGGATGTCGGACCGGTGGGGCTGCCGAGGCAAAATACACTTTGGCAGCACCCACGTCACGAGCCATTTCGATGATTTGAGCACTGGTCGTTCCTCTGACGATGGAGTCGTCAACCAACAGAACATTTTTTCCTCGGAATTCGTGCTCGATGGCGTTGAGTTTTCGACGAACGGATTTCTCTCTCAAGGCTTGTCCGGGCATGATGAACGTCCTCCCAACGTACCGGTTTTTGACGAAGCCTTCACGATAAGGAAGGTTCAATGCCTTGGCCATTTGGAGGGCTGCAATTCTACCTGAATCAGGGATGGGAATCACCACATCGATGTCGTTGTCAGGCCAGTCTTCAACCAAGCGCTCAGCAAGCCTTTGCCCTTGGTTTAGGCGGGATTGGTACACGGACATGCCATCAATCACGGAATCGGGTCGTGCAAAATACACGTGCTCAAAGATGCAGGGCGTGTACGATACCTCTGGAGAGCAAGATTTGCTGAAGAGGTGCCCAGAGGAGCTGATGAAGACCGCTTCCCCGGGTGCAACATCTCGAACGATGTCAAATCCAAGCGCAGTGATGGCGACGGATTCGCTGGCAACGATGTATTCGTCACCCTCATCAGAACTGCGTTTTCCAAAGATCAACGGTCGAATACCGTTTGGGTCTCGGAAGGCTAACAGACCGTAGCCTGCGATGACGGAGACGCAAGCATAACCGCCTCGAACGCGCTCGTTCACGGCAGAAACTGCGCCAAAAACGGTCTGGATATTGATATGAGGCGTGCCCTCAATATGCAGCGCCCTTGAACGATGGCCAAGTTCAACTGCCAAGATATTGAGGAGCAACTCCGAGTCGCTCGAAGTGTTGATGTGACGCATGCACTCATCGCGAAGGTAGGCACCCAACTCCTCTGCGTTGGTGAGGTTCCCGTTGTGAGCAAGGGCAATGCCGTAGGGTGAATTGACGTAGAACGGTTGAGCTTCAGCACGAGACGAAGAGCCGGCCGTGGGATATCGCACATGACCGATGCCTACATTTCCTTCCAAACGGAGCATGTGGCGCTTGAAGAATACATCAGCGACCAAGCCGTTTGATTTGCGAAGACGGAAGTTTCCGTCGTGGTCGGTCAATATGCCCGCAGCATCTTGGCCACGATGTTGCAGAACGGTCAATCCGTCATAGAGCAACTGATTGATGTGCGTTCCCTGGCGACCAACGATGCCAAGAATGCCACACATGGGGTCGCCTCGCTTCAACGACTCCACGAATGTTTCTTATCGTTCCGATGAGGAACGTTCAGGCCTTAGGACGATGGGTCTTCTTCGACCAGTTGTACTTCCGAATGCGGGAGGTCTCGCCGTAGCCACAGGAGGCGCAAACGGACTTTTGCTTGTGGTAAGCGTTTCTACCACACCTTCGGCAGCGAATATGGGTGGTCTTTTGACGGCGACCCATGGATGGTGTACCTTTGGACATGCACTCACCTGAACGACTTGGCCACCGACCTCCCCCTTATGAAATCAACGGCAGGGATGTAGAAGACCCAACATCACTCTTCTTCGAAGAGAATGTGTTTTGGAGGTGAGTTCAGCAGAGAGCCCAGCAGCGTGCCGCCAACGACAACGAGCGCCACGGCCATTCCCAAGACGGTCGTCCCGAAGCGGATGATGTTTGAAAGAGCCTGAGCACGGATGGAACCGTTGTTTTCCATCAACAAGTCGCCTTGAGCGAGGAAGAAGTAGGTGATGAGCGCACCAAACCCAACCATGAGCACCATGCCAAACAAGGGCGCAAGGGGACGTTTTCTCGTATCTCCATAGGCGAAGAGCGTCGTCAGGAGCACAAAGGAAACAAGGGTGAACGAAGTCAGCATGGCGTTCACAAAACGAACCAACGCACCCTTGAGGGATGCATCGGTCAAGGATAACAGGGCAAGGATCAGGACCGTGGCTGGGACCGTGAACCACAAAAAACCCCGGACAAAACCTTGCCCTGAAGCGGTCTGATCCATCATTCCTCACCCCCTGCGAGATGTTGAGCGATGGTGTGCGAAGCCGCAGCAAGTTGCTCGGTTGTTGGAGGGTCCAATCGCTTGGGTGGGAGCTGTTGCTTCTCGTAGACAACCAGCACCAGCGAAAACAAAACAATCGCCACGGCAGCTCCAACCATCACACCAAAGAGGTCAGCAGCTGCGAGCAACAACTCAACGGTGAACATCTCTGAAGAGACCGCAGGGCCGTTGATGAATACACCCATCAACATCAAGGCCGCTGTAAACAGAGCGATGAGAATCATCAAGCGTTGTTCACGATGACGTTCCTGTCCCACGAGGCCCACAAGCGAATGAGCCCCGGTGGCACAGGCAAAACCGAACAACAGCATGGTTGGCCAGAAGATGAGCCAATAGCGATTCACATCGTCTGGATAGGTGGGCGTCAGATGCCACCAGTGCATAGCCTCAAACCACAACACTCCCATCATCACCATCAACACGCCGATGAGACGATCCTGTTTCGTGAGCCGACCAACGGGAACGTTTCCTGAAAATGCAATTTGGTAGAAACCAACCGCAAGCAGCACCGTGGGCCCAATCACGCTGCCAAGAAGATGTCCGAAGGCACTCGAGGGAGAGAACGAAATCGTCCAGGGAGTGGCGAGCAGGGAAACAAAACCAAGACCGCCAAGCACCAAACCAATTCGTCGCTGCAGACGGTCTTTGGAAAAGAACGCTACCAAAGCCCCCAACAAAAAGAAGAGCCCTGCCAACCAGAAGAAAACGAAGGCTTGCATCGTATCTTCCATGGCCAAGGCAGGCTGGAGAGATTTATAGAGAATCCCGTGGATTCAAACGCAGTGCGTTGATTCAATCCAAATCGCTTTGCGGAGGGCATAAATACCCCCCCTCTGTGGGCTGAACGCTTAGGTGCTCACATGGTAAAGCGACCCCGTCAAGTCAAGCGATACAGCCCCTCGGCTGGTAAGCACACGCTTCACACCGTTGAGCGTGTCAAGAAGAAGCGAGCCTCAGAACTTCGCTGGGGACAACGCCGGTTCCGACGCGTGATGGCTGGATACCGCGGTTTCCCCCGTCCAAAACCCGACGGGAGAGAGAAGCCGACCAAGCGAGTGAACATTCTCTACCGTTGCACGGAAACTGGAAAGGCGCATTACGCTCCTTGCAAGCGTGCCAAGAAATTTGAACTCATTGACCGTTGAGGTGGAACCCATGACCAGCCAATTCCTGAAAGTAAGTTGCCGCGATTGCGGAAATGAATCAACCATCTTCTCCCGTGCCACCACATCCATTGCCTGCGACATCTGCAGTGCGACCTTGACCAAGCCCGCTGGCGGCAAGGCTCAACTCATTGGATGCACCGTCGTTGAAACACTGGAATGAGGAGGCTGAGCCTCCATGTCCACTGAAGCTACCGCCACCCCAGAAGAAGGGGAGTTGGTGGTTGCAAGCATCACCACCGTCAAACAAAACGGTGCCTATGTGGTTCTTGACGAGTACCCCAGCATCGAGGGCTTCATTTTCATCGGAGAAATCGCCTCTGGATGGGTCAAAAACATCCGAGCCTTTGTTCGCGAAGGCCAACGGGTGATTTGCAAAGTAATGAAAACTCGCCGCGATGGGACTTCTCTGGAACTTTCGTTGAAATCCGTCTCAGAGGAGCGCCGACGAGACCGGCTTCAAGAGTGGAAGAACGAACAGCGTGCACATCAACTGTTGAAAGTTCTCGGAGAAAAGGTCGGTTGGGACCAAGCATCCGTCGCTGAGCGATCCGCAGAGATGACCGATGCCTTTGGGACACTGTATGCAGCCTTTGAAGAAGCCGCTATGCAAGAGGGTGCCCTAGAAAACGCCGGTTTCGAAGGAGAATGGATTGCTGGCTTTGTCGAGCTCGCTATGGAGAACATCATTCCTCCGTTCGTGGAGGTCAGAGGAACCCTTACACTGAGCATCAACGATGTCAACGGCGTCAACATCATCCAAAAGGCGCTTGAAGCGGCTGAGTCGCTCACCAACGAAGAGGAAGAAATCGATGTCAAATGTTTCTATGACGGAGCCCCGAATTACAGGCTTGAACTCCGGGCACCTGATTTCAAAATCGCCGAAAGCCTCTGGGAAGAAGCCACCAGCGCCGTCGTCAACCACATGGTGGGAGCCGGCGGTGAGGCAAACACCACTCGTGAGTGATGAACATGGCCCGTCAACGCATGCAACAGTGTCTGACATGCAAGGCGTTCTCGCTTCAAACAACGTGTCCTTCATGTGGAGCAACGGCGCAGGCCGCCGCGCCTCTGAAATGGTCACCCGAAGACCACCGTGCCTCTTTGCGTCGAAAAATGAACGGCGTTGAGGAGGAGGGTTGGTCGGCTTCGCTACCAACCCTTCCAGACCTTGCCAGCCTTGAAGAAACTGTTCAGGAAGAGGAATAACCGCCGACCTGAAGACCCCTTCAAATACCACGAGGAAGGCGTAGCAGAGCATCAAACATTATAGCGCGTGTCGTTGGGTTGGAGGCTTCATGACCCTCAAGGTTGAATGGAGAAACGGCCAAACTGCGCTTCCTCCATTATCCACCATCCTCATCGCCTTTCCAGGAATTGCCAACCTCGGTAAAGTGGCGGTGGAATCCATCCGAGAGTTGGATTCCAGCACCGAAGTGGCTCGCCTCCACCCGGCTGGATTGCCACCACACGCTCGGTTGGACGAGGATGGCTTGTTGGCACCACCTCATTTCTCAATCTGTGAAACCATCACGTCAACCGGTCGCCATCTCCTCACGCTCACAGGAGCAGGTCAGCCAACCGAACCCACCCAACAGTCCATTGTAGGAAATGAAATGATGACCTTCTTTGCCGAGCAAGGTGTAGAAACGGTGCTCGTCCTCGCAGGCATGATCGATGCCCCAGAACGAAAGGAGACTTTCGCCGTCGCCAGTTCTGCATCCTTCCGAATCGACCTCGAAGCGATGGGTGTTGATGTCCGAAGAGATGAACCGCGTGGAGGAGCCATCGGCCTCGGGGCGTTGCTGGCCTCGACAGGACCTCTTTACGAGATGAATTCTGCCTGTATCATCGCTTCAAGCGTTGGGAGCAGTCAAGACATTTTAGGCTCTCAACGGATGATTGAACATCTTGAACAGTGGTTCAAATTTGGATTAACCCTTCCAACGAAGGGTGGGGAATGGCTGAAGGAAAAGCTGAGAGCGATGGCCCCTGATGCAAAAGAAGACCTGGTCAAAGAGATGATGTCTCCGCATGATGCGTTCTATATGTGAAAGGAACTGCGTCAGCGGGCCTTCAGAGCGCCGAGAGAGGGATTTGAACCCCCGCGTCCAAGGGACAGTGGATTTCGAATCCACCGCAATACCGGGCTATGCGACCTCGGCTCCGTCTGTGGGCTTCTACGCCACCGTCATAAGCATGATGTTGCACAGGTGTGCCATGGACATCCGCTTTTATGGTAAGGACAGCGAGCATGTGATCGACGTCAAGCCCGGTACCACAGTTCGTGCTGCTCTCCAAGCAGCAGGCATCATGCCATCCATGGTCATTGTGAGCCATGAAGGGACCGTATTGCCCCATTCAACGGTCCTTTCAAGCGAAGTAGACCTTCTGGTGACCACCATTTCATCAGGCGGTTGAGCGGTCAACACGGTCGATGATCTGCAGCCTAGAATTTCGCGTGTAGTCTCCTCGTACCTCCCGCGCCCACGCATCCAAACCAATGTTTGCTAGCACCACCGTATCACCCACCTCGGCCAAGTCATACTGAGGGTTCCAATCGTCAGCCCAACCTTCAATTTTCATCGCACCGGTGTCATCCATCACCATGATTCCTTTTCGGGACCAACGTTTTCCGCCTTTGCCTACGCCGTGTTTTTCATAAGCATAGACCACAATCCCGCAGACGTTGTGTTTTGCCTGCTTGTCGAACAGGTCCCCGCTTTCGACACTTGGGTCGGTGTCTTCCTCGAGTCGTGAGAACGGGTCCATTTTCAACACGATTTCCCCCTTCCAATTGATGGTGAACACCGCATCGTGCAAAATGACGGATTGTCCCCTCTTTGGTTCAAGCGCAAGGGTCGCTCCACCATCGCTGTGCTCTTTGGCAATCACCTGAATCTGGGCCGCATGAACCCCCTGCTTCAAGGTCAACATCCTCGGTCGGTTTTCAGATGCAAAACCAACCTCGGACAACTCGCCTCGAACGGTCAAACGTGGATCAAGTGGCCCAATTTTTTGCAGAGGTGTAGTTTGTGTTGCACCTGGCAGTTGGCAAGCAGAGGGGAAAACGAGCGGCTCGGTTCGTTGCCCCCCGGGACAAACTGAACGCCAATCACATCGGTCACAACGCAAACCGTCTGGCGCATCACTTGGGACACCTCCGGGGTCAAAACCTCGTAATGGACGGGGACTGGGAGGGCAGGCATCCAAATTCGGCGTCGTTTGACGTAGTTCTTGCCACATGACTTCCAACGTTTGCTCAAGATGGACAAGATCATCCACGGATGGAACTGGAATTGATTTGATACTGGGGTGTCCGAGGTACCATATTTCCAAGCCGTCAACAACCTCTTGCCGGTCATGCGTGACGTACCACAACATGGCGTAAGCCTGCATCTGTTCGACGTAATCCCCAGAGCGGTCTGTTGCTCCAACACTGGCTTTGATGTCCACGATGACAGTCTTACCTGACCAACGATAAACGAGGTCATATTCGCCTTGAAACCAATGATCTGGGTGAATGGCGTTCATGGTGAACGGAGGCGCATCGGGGTCAACGAACCAAGGCCTCGCCAACTCCCATGCTTCAGCCCATGTGACCTCTCCCCTCTCAGCGAGAGGATGGCCTCGAGCAAGTGAAGGGTAGGCATATCCGTCAGGAGCTGGCCAATTAGGACGGGTGCCGGACCGCCAAGAGGGAAGCAAGGGGCCTCCACCTGCCTCGTAGCACGTCTTGACCTCCTTGAGATGGAAACGAAGACCGTTCATCACCATCTCAAGGCACGCCGTTTGGTCAACCTCGTCCCATTGACCAGCCTTTCGCTCGTCTTTTTCCCAAGCAAGTTTTGCTTTTTCAAGCGTTACGGGGAGGTGGACCCTGCATCGCTCCAAACCCCAGGCTTCCAGGGCATCCATCGTCGATGGACGCTCATGGGGTAAGAGGGGCATCAAACCGGGAGCTGGCCACTGAGCGTTTGTTGAGAGTTCAGGCGTTCCATCCTCTTGGTATGGACTGGGACCAAG
>Ga0181568_10001539_pt1 | contig 21248 bp, 30 predicted proteins | sample 101ome_20_FD_133758 | JGI IMG/M metagenome (GOLD analysis project Ga0181568, IMG submission 133758) | Coastal salt marsh microbial communities from the Groves Creek Marsh, Skidaway Island, Georgia - 101404AT metaG (megahit assembly) | ecosystem: Environmental > Aquatic > Marine > Intertidal...
CACCCAACCAAAATTACATACAAACGTCGTCATAATGGACGTTTGCGGCTCTGCGAATGTTAGCAAGTTCGCTGGAGTTTTCTTTCTTTTCAAACAGTTTTTTAATAAATTTAATCATCTCTGGTACCTAATATGGTACACCGTACGAGATTCGAACTCGTGTTGCCGGCGTGAAAGGCTGGTGTCCTAACCACTAGACGAACGGTGCAAAGTCTATATTTATTCCTCAAGTGTTAAAATTGGCTGGGGTACAAGGACTCGAACCTCGAATGACAGAATCAAAATCTGTAGTGTTACCATTACACTATACCCCAATATTATATAACATATTATACACTAAGTCTACTATTTGTCAATCTTAACGGAATTTACCCGTATATAAGCAAATGCTTATATATCTCCCTCAATACTGTCTAAAAATTTAATAAGTCTAGGGTCTAAAAAGTTATGGTAGTCTCGATTTAATACTTTATCCATCAATACTGTATAATTTTTAAATCTTCGCTGATTGTATAATTTTGTTTCAGCGTCAACTGGATTATCTTCTATGTAATTTTTTAATCGCGATAGAATATATTCGTTATTACTCTTTTGTATCTCGGTTGTAGCAGAATTTATTTTATCTTGATAAAAGTTTAGAGCGTCGTTAAGTAATTCATCAGGAAGCCATTTGGGGTGCAAAGGAGAATCATCATTGTACAATTCGAAGGTTAAATGTGTTTTATCCATGTTTACAATTGGCGCTAACTTAGAATTCAAGTTGTCATAATCAAATAAATTGTAAGACATAACAACAACTGGTATATTTGTAAAACACCTGATTTTTCCGCTATTCATATAGTCCTTTAATGTGTGTAGTCGTTCTAATAATTTACTATATTGGAACGGTGCTCTTATGTATTCATATGTACCTTCTGTGCCGTCTATACTTATTAAAAATCTAACATGACGGAAATGCTGTAATAAATCCATTATATCCGTTACAAACTTTGTGCCATTTGTAGTTATCTCTAATGCAATATGTTCCGCATGGCCTGTTTCAATTGCATGTTTCAGTAAATCTACAAACTGACTACTAACAAATGGCTCTCCACCTGTACATTGTATTTCTCGTAATTGTGGTATAAGTGATTTTACTTCTTCGTAGAGTTCTTGCGGGAAAGAGTCGGCTGACAAATTGCGACTGTGGATAAGATGGTCAGATCCGTGAAATAAGCTTGTTTCTTGTTTTTCGAGCGCCCAGTCCTTGGACTTTTCTACCTCTGCTACGAATACCCAATCAGTTTTTAAATTATGTTTTACTAAGTAGTCATGTATTTTATGATCTAACGTTTTCCACATATCACTACTTCCAGAATTACACATTAAACAATGTAAATTACATTTATTAGAAAATTTTAAATCTATTGATCTAACTTGTAGATCAGTGGATACAAAGTCAGGGTTAAAATCCATAATGCCTTTAAATGCATCTTCTTCAGCAAAATAAAACCAATTCCCAAACTGCCGTTTACTTGTGATATGTTTTTCTTGCAGCCAGCAATAATCACAAACCGAAGGTTTTTCACCATTTAATAACTTTGCTCGTAACTCTTGCATTGGTTTACTGTGAAATGCTTCCTCAATTCCTAAACCGTATGGGACAACTTTTTCATTTAAAAACTCCTGCGTATACTGCTTTGCCCACTTAGATTCCCCATCCGCATTAACATAAAAATATTCGGACGCGCTACAGCAAGGTCCGTAGGTCCCCGAATTATGTGTAACTAAATGAATAAAAGGAAAAGCGCAAAATGTATCAGAAGGATATTTAGACATACTGGTATTTACCAAGAAGAATATTAACTATTTTCTTTCTTATCTTCGGCAATTATTTTCATAAATTTCAAAAACTGCTCAGGATATTTTTCAGAAACATGCGTTAGCATCTTAGATGGGGTTAATCCGCCGATGCGATCTTTAATAACTTTGTCGTTATCATAGTCTAGAATTGCAGTAGCACGATTTAAAAACTTATTTGTAACTTTATTTAGAAAGTAAACTTCTTCTTGCATATACCAACTGCCGTCTAAGCCAAAATTCTTTGCTTCGGTTCTTGCACCTTCTCCTGGACGATACACGTGAACAAATATAATAAAATGTTTTCCTCTCATACCCAGCACCATGGTAATACTCTTTTAGAATTTGTATTTCGTTTATTGTCTAATTTTTCTAAGTATACTTTCATTTTTTCGTTGTTTTCTCTATTGTATTGGTAATTGTTAATTAATAACTCACACCAATTTTTATCTCTAGTAGAAATTGTACTTTGTTCTAACAGTTCTTTAAACTTGATAATTATCTCTGGTTTTAAACTATTAATGCTTAGTAAATCTGGTTCTACACATTCGCCTAATATTATGCTACTGTTCTTATATTTAGTTGTAAAATTAATTATATTAACTATGTCTAATAAATTTAATGCAGAAACCGTAGTATTAAAATAAATTTTATCAGGAAAACTATTATATAATAACTCGATGTTTAAACAATACGCATCCCAGTCTGTTGGGTACCTAATAATATCGTTTACATTTTCAACACCATCGATACTAATTGTAATGCGAACATCCATAAATTGTTGTAATAATACAATTAACTCACTGTTAATGCTTACAGCATTTGTTGTTATTTCTAAATTTATATTTTTTGCAACATCTGCGTTAACTAAATCCTGTAAAAACTTTAGTGCATTCTTCATATAAAAGGGCTCGCCGCCTGCTATAAAGACACGCTTTAGATTATTAGAAAGAGACAGTAATTCTTCCCAATCAGTATATTGCTTTGCTTTGTTGATATGCTCGCGAAGTATGTTTAAATCTTCCTGTGTAGGAAATTGTAAAAATGTACTATTATAAACATCAATATCTTCTCCCCACTTTGAGGAATCCCAAGGATTACACATTATGCATTTTAAGTTACAAGTATTGCTCGGACGCAAATCTAAGTCTTGCACTTCTGATAACAATTCTCCATTGCTGTTTACTTCAAATGTAAAATCTATATAATTGTCCAGTCTACTTAATCTTCTGCTGTATTTCCCGTCGCTTGCTATTTCGTCGGCAATACATCTACTGCACATTTCTGGCAATGCACGATCATTGATAAAATTTTGTCTAAGATCTTTTAAAAATGCATGATTCTTAATACTGCTTATTGTATCTGTGTAAACTTCTTTACTTTCAGTAGTTTCACAGCAAGGTTTTACACGAAAGCCGTCAGGAGTTGCTAAACAATATAATTGTGTAAAAGGATATAAACAAAAGTTTTTATGATTTAAAAAATCATCTTGTGTGAAAGTGTTAGCCATCTACCTATCTATTGGATACTGCTTTCGAATCTTTTCAACCCATTCTGCATTTGGTAACCAACTAGTAGGTCTAGCATGCCAATGCAAATGATCCGGGACAGTATTTTGCGTAGTATCTATATTGTAATTACCTGACCCAAATTCTTTATCGGCAACTGCTCGCAACGCTAATTCCATTTCTGCCCAATCTTTAGGAGGAATTGCCATTGTATGATCATACCATACTATCATTGGGATAAGGCATGTCATACAATCCATTATAATCCATCTAGGATCCGAATCATCGTATACCTTTAAAATAACGTCTAATTTACAAAGTTCACATGTCATATTAAAAAATAAGGGAGCCTCGAGGGCTCCCATCCATTTTTACTTGCCGCCACCTGCGAATGGCAATACTTCCCACCATCCCATTTCTTGGCCCATATAGCCAACTACTACTGCGACTAGTAGAATAATAATAAACTTACCTTTACCTTTCATAATAATCTCCTATGAAGTTCTAGTATAATAGTATTTACCTAATTTTGTGCCAATTAGTAAAAGAAAACTACTAAAACATAGTATATTATCCAGCCTATCATTGCCCATTTAAGCGAACGAATTACAAAACCGGGGCCAAGTAAACCTTCGCCAAGCATTGGCAATTTAAAATTACCAGCGTTAAAATGTACCCAAAATGCACGTTCAAGTTCTTGCCTAACAGTAATAGGTAGTTGTCCTGTGTGTACAAACTTACTCCAAGGGTCGCCTTCAATGCCTACCTGCTTGTGTGCCACTTCATACACTTTTTCAAATGACCAGTGCTCCACATCAGCAATAATGCCAACTAAATCTTTATCACTTATGTGCTTTAAAATTTGCTCTATGTTTGGATCCACTGCTGTCATTGTAATTTCCTTGGATTATTTGACCTAACTCTATACCAAACGTCTTTCTCAAGTTCTCGTTCTGCTTCTATTTTTTCTAGTCTTTCAGTTAAGTCTTGCAAACAGTCACTTATAGCATTTAACTGTGCTACAATATCAGGCGGTAACTTTTCTAATTGTTTTTCTTGTTTTTTCAAAACTGCAATATTGTGTCTATTAACAACACGACTCATTATAGAATCTAACTTTGCATCAACCCAGATACCCATCTTTGTTGTTTTAAACCAGGCATAAAACGACGAACCTATTATTCCAGTTAAAATTGCCCTTAATATAAACAGCCAAAAAATCATTACCGATTAGACGCATCTTGTGTTGCTTGCTGTTGTTGAAACTGTGCGTCCGTATAACTCATTGAGTTAAAGGCTGACTCATATAGTGACAACAAATCTGGATTTAATACGGCTGCTTCGGGCATGCCAAGTGCATTTGCGGCGCCTGCTACTGCATTGCCTAAATCCATAAGAGGTTGCATTGCGGCTTGTATTTGTGCTTGTGCTTGCCCTACAGTTGCAGTTAAAGCAGTTTTTGCTTCGTGCATTGCATCAGTAACACTTTTACCTGCAGGAAATCCAGGTAAAGCAGGCCATGTAATGCCGGTTCCGTCTCCTACTATCCCTGTTGTACCCAATGTATCCTTTTGCCAAAGAATGTCATTTAAATCATCACCTTGTCCTGAATATGGGGTTTTTGATGCAATTTCGTTAATAACATTTAAACTTGTATTAATGTTATTAATGTGCTGGCCAATTGCACCATTTTGTAAAGTTGCAAATGCTTCGTCAATTGACGGCGGGGGAGGTAATCCACATTTTGATGCTACGGCACCTGCCACTGTTGCACAAGCAGTTATCATTTGGGTGTTTGCTGTAATATTTTTTACGGTTTCAATTGCCGCACCTACATCAGATGTAGTGCTCTGCACTTGGTTAACAAGATTTCTAAATCTATCTACCGCTTGCCCTGCTTGTAACACACCGCCCATTTCTTCATTAGGAAAAACATACGCTGTGCCCGAAACATCCGATATTAAAGTAGCAACATCTGTAGCGGTAGAGTCTTCTAGTGCTAATAGTTTCTGCATTGCAGTAACAATAGTACCATTTGCTGTATCCATTGAGCTATTAACAAATCCTTGTAACTTTCCTTCTAACCCTTCGGCGGATGACTGTATTTGTGCCACCATGTCTGTTACGTTAGACACTTCTGTCCATGCTCCGTCAACAAAATTTGTTACCGATGTTGGTATAACTTCTCCTAACATAGAAGCCGCTCCTATTGCCTCTTGATAAGGCTGTGTTTTTTTAACTGCTTCTACTATTTCTGGTGGAATTGATATTGCGTCTGCCAACGCAGCCGCAGTAAATCCGTCCGTGATCACTCGGGTGTTAACTGCAAATACAGAAAACTGTATAGGAATGTTTATAGTAATTCCGCCTAAGCCGGCTGCTGATGCTACAAATCCTGCCATAATATTTTCCTTATGTAACTATACTATTTGCTCTTGCTGACGCAGTTACGATGCCAGTGGTTGCTCTTGTATACTCGTCTGCTACTTCTTTTTGCGATTCGACTACCGCAATTACTTTGCTTTTATCGACAACAATAATTAATTTATCAGCGGCCGCTGTTATCATGTAAGGTGTAAGTGCCGGGCCTTGAGGGCCCATTGCTAAAGAAACTGGACGCTGAAACTCATATGTTGTATCTGTTTCTTCGCCAAGTTTAGCAACAATTTCTTCGCCAGAAATTAATTTTGCACTAATAATATCGCCGCTTTTAAGTGTGTTTATTTTTAACATTTCTATTCCCAATTATCTTCTTCAACAACATATAAACTATATTTGGCTGTTAATTCATCGCCTTTTTTAATATCTTTCACTGTAACTAAGTATTTCACTGGTATCTGATGCCAGAAACCATCTAATACATTACAATTTGGCTTATCGCTGTGATTATAAAAAGCACCAAGTGCTGTTCTTATATATCCGTGTGGAAAGTTTTTATTAGCCACGTGTACTATGCCTAATACTACATTCGCTTTAAAGTTCTTTGTGGCAATAACACCAAGGCCATCAATACCGCTTTTGCCTATTGTGATACCATCAGGTAATGGTCTATACATTTTATGTACTCCTTTGAGTATTATAATATAATAACAAAAAACATCTATGTTGTCAAGACTAGAATCTACGTTGTATAAATTCTATTGTGCCGTCAACACCTCTTTCGTTTTGGTATAACAAGAATCCAAAATAATTCCCGTATGTCGGGCTTGTCGAATCATTGTCTATTAATACAGCACTTGTATGTGCTTCTCCGTACTTTGCAAGATAGTCTGCAACACTTGTACCAACATTATTCACAGCGTTGTCGTACTCTCGTTCAATGACCGGATCTCCACTTGTTGTTACCCGCTTTGCAACTACTACTGCAACCTCAAAAATCTGGGTTGCACCAAATGCCGATACTGCTCCCGATGCTGACATTATATCAACTTCGTTCCATTGATCTAGTACTGTTGCATGACCGTATGTATTCGAACCGTCTGCAAGTAGAGGGAAACTAGCAGAAAATCTGCCATTTCTAACTACATGATAAGTGGCGTTATCAGTAAATGTAACTGTATAGTCAACTTCTAAATTAGTCATAGTAGTTAAATTATACTTCATTACCCCAACTAATGCGTTTGTAGTAGTATACACCGAACCCAATGGACGATAAACTTGTGTACCGTTTACTGGGTTTGTGGAAGAACTACCCGGAGCAGTTGTATCACTTACAGTACGTGTTAGAGGGTTTGTAACTATAAGATTAGCAAATACATCCCCAACGTTTTCATCGGTTACTACACGAATATTAGATCGAAGATGTGTTAACTGTCTTGTAGGATCAGAGCCTTCTGCTAGCCACATGTGGTTTAAGAAATTTGATAAATTAACTGCTCCTACATGACTACGTGCTGGAAACGCAAATGTCTCATCCATTGTATATGTTGGAACAGTTGTCTCAGCATCAGCACCAAACAATGTTATACCATAACCACCTTCATTACTAATATTTACAGTAGTACCGTCGCCGTTACCCCAGTATGCGTTGCCTAAACTACTAATCGCACCATTTAACTTGTTATTAGAAGCAACAATCCATTCATCAAACCATTCTTTAATTGATTTATTGCTCGGGCCTGTAGGAGCACCCGGAGTAGGGACATTAGTGCTTAGATCTGCTTTTGGAATTTGTGCATCATTAAATCCAACAAATCCTTCACCAGTTGATTGATCAAAATATAACTGAGAAATATCAATAATGTGGTGTGCATCTGTTAATGTATTACCAAGACCTGCTGGGTCATCATAACTTGCGTTAAACGCACTTACAAGATATATTTCCAAATCTCTTTTTGTTAAATGTACAACATAAACTACGTCAGTAGCAACTAGCGCCTTTGTAAACTCTATCTGTAATGAACCTACACCGCCTGATAATTTATAATCATTAATTGTTACAGGAGTTCCGTCAGGATCACCTGGTGTAAGTTTACTATGAGATGATGTTACGGGAGAATATTTATGCACGACTAGAGTCTGATCATTAATACCGCCTTCTAGTTTAACACCACTTGCGTGTGCCGCGCTAGGGCTCAAGCCGGAGTGCAAAGACAAAATATCAAAACCACCAGTTCCTGTCAACCCTGTAAGTACATCTCTTTTAACTATAAATTCTGATAGATTATTCTGTAAATGGCTATTAGTAAAATTAAACCCTGTAGCAAATGAGCCTACTTGCACAGTTTTATTTTGGATCCCACTCAAAGAATCACTTAAATCGTTACCAATAAAAAGTTCTCGCGAATCTGTGGCTAACCCAAATTCACCTGGTGCTAATGGTACAGGTAAATCTCGACGAAGCCCGCGTCTTTGTTGCATTTTGGTTATTTTAGCCACAAATCTATCTCCAGTAAATCTTAATACTAGTATTTATCATAAACCTGGTAATACTCTTTTAGTTTGTTGAGCCATTTTTGCGTATATTCTTCGAATTCCTTGCCTGTAATAGAAAATTCTAAATATACACCGTCGTGTGTAACCATCATAATAACAACAGTACCGATATCTGTGTCAAATAACTCGTTATGCGCCATTGCATAGGCAACACCTTGTAAAAAATAATCCTCAATCCATTCTCGTTTTTTTACTGAGCGGGACGTTTTAAAATCTACAATTGCCGGTGTATCTTTCCATATTCCTACGCAATCTGTAGTACCTGCATAAAGTTCTGGTGAATATAACGATGCTTCTAGTCCCCATACTTCGCTAACATTAGATAAACCTTCCTCAATGACAACGTCGGCTAACTTTGATGCTATTTGTCTAATTAAGTTTGTACCTTCGGGCCTATCTACGCCTAAGATGTGATTTTCTAAATTTTTATGTGTTGCTGTGCCTAAATTGGCACTCTCTGTTAAGATGCGTTGCGCTTCCTCTTTTCCAACTCGTTCTCGCCACTTGTTAATACCTTCCATATCCTTTAAGCGACTTAAGATAGTAGTTACGGATGGCACCTTAGCACTACCTGTATCATACAAGCGTTGTCCGTTTTGTTCTATCCTTTTTAGTGTTGGGTATTCATAAATTTGGTTTATTAAAGACATCTATATATTATACAATGAAACATATATAATTGTCAATTATTTTACCAACTTACATACCATTTAAATGTTAAGTTCGAAGTGGCGGCATTTTGCTGTCTTAAGATTGTATATCCCTTGTCGGTAAAATACTTAATTACTTCAGACATCTGTTGAGAATACGTGGTATTTGTTGCAGTGCCTTGCCATACAGCAAAGAAGTCTTTACTAACAGCTGATGCATTTGTTACGCCTGCTGTAAGACCCAAATCACTTAGAATAGAACCTGTATCGGCTGCAAGTGTTATAGAAAAGTTATTATTATCGCTTGTAATCTTTAATGCACCAGTAACACCAGTTTTACTTGCAGTAACACCTGTTATTGCTAAAGTATTAATATCATCAACGATAGCATTAATACTTGTGCCGCTAGCCGTTACAGTTGTTGTATTAATTATAAAACTGTTAGCAGGGCTAATCACAGGATTATTAACTGTTCCCGTAACAGAAATTTCAGGAGTACTCATTGTCATTCTGGTGCCATCTGCTATAGTAGCATTTAACAAATTGTTATTGACTGCTGTTAAAATTGCTTCTTCGATTGCACGAATCTCTTGGAGTATAACCAAGTTTCCTTGTGCTTGTAGTTTTGCATCTGCGGCACTAATCATTATTGACATTACTTTCTTCCTATTTTATAAGAGGGTTCGCACGATCGGCTGCTTGTGCTACTGAATTTTCAGCGTCACTCTGTGACATTGCATCGGGCATTTCGTTTTTAAATGATATTTCATCAACAGTAGCACTTGCAATTAAATCTGGTAGCTGCTCATTTAACAAATCTACCAAAGACTTTACCGAATCCTCGTCCCTTTCATCAAAGTCAGTTATACCTTCTTTTTTCAACATTGGTATAAGTTCCTTTGTTCCTATTTTCATTACTCCCTGCTCTCTAAGATAGAATAGGAAGTTTACAACCGCATCACCTAACTGATCGATTGCCTCGTCTTCACCGAAAAATATCTCGGCAAGTTTCATTACTTTTCTTCTCTACCTAGTGGCTCATCTGCTGGACCTGATACTTCATCAGCGCCGCCAAGCATATCATCAGTATCTTCAGCCGGTGGCATGTCGCTTGGAATTTCCTCGCCTGGAATTTCTGGCATTGGTGCTTCCATGTCTGTTGCTGGCAACTGACCGCCTTGTAATGCAAGTACTTGATCACTCATTGCATCTTTAACACCAATAATAGCATCTAAAGCAGACTGTAATTGAGACTTTGCTGTTTCATTAAATGCACTTGCTTGCTGTTGACCAACATTATATTTAATTTCGTCAACTAGCGGCATTAGTGCCTTTGTTTGTAATTCAGCAATATCTTCAGCCATACCTGCTAACTTATCAACCATGTCTTGTGCGGCAAGTAAAATCTGTGCATTTTCAATTTCGTCGGTTTGTTCGTTAATCATTGCTGGTGTAGCAATAATTGAACCACCATTAGAAAGTAAAATATCAACTGCTTCGAGCATTAAAACTGTTTTCATGTAATGCTTGTCTTTGTGACCTTCGTTGAACTTTGCAGTTTCGGATAACTTTCTTTTATGAGTTTGTAAATTTACTTTTGCATTTGATAACTGATCATGAGATGAGTCTTCTTTTATAGTAATGTTAAACTCTTTGTTAAGCCAGCGATTAATTTTACTAAAACGCTGTGCTTTATCTGATAAATCATTTAAAAACATTATTATTCCCCGTTTATTTCGTAATAAACTATATTTATCTATTCTGATATGATTTGTGAAGTTTCTTTTTTGACTTTACTGCGAGCATACGAGCCTGCTTGTATTTTGCATCCATTAAATCATACATTCCTACATCGCCTTGTTTGCCATAAAGATTTCTTTTTTCCTTACAATATATCGCTTCGTGAAACTTTTGGGAGAAATGATCGTGGTGTTTAATAATTTCTGTTACTTTTAAAGAGGAAATGCTATATCCCTTATTAATTAAATATGCAACATTGTATGCTACTTCGTATAATTCTATATCTTTTACAATAACATCATTGCTTACACTACAAACAATACAATAACTGTTTTTATCTAATTTTTTTACTTCCCAATCACTACCAATTATGCCATCTCTATGAACAATAGGCCTTTTTTCCGTACGGCGTTGGTTGGCAACACTTTTTACTAAAGCGTTCAACTTTTTTAGCACGTTTCGTTTCATAAGACTATTTAACTAAATTAAAAAACATTCCCTTGCTGTCTTTAGACCGGGTTAGAACACCACGCTTTACAAGATTATTTGCTACTTCAAAATCTCGCTCTTCAAGTTCATCACAATAGGCAGTATCAGAGCCTGTAATCATTTCGAGAACTCTGTTTTCTTCATTGCTAATATAAGTGTGTAAATTGCCTAATATTTCTACAAGTTTCATTATAGTATTTACCGTTTTCATATTTCATTGTAGTATTCTGTAAACTCTGAAAATTATTAAAATTAAACAGGAAACCTATCTTTAAATCTCTTATAATATGAATCCAATTGTTTTTTTATTTTAGGAGAATTTAAATTATCAAAATACAACGACATATCAATTGTTTCTAAATGAGAGATGCTCTCAAATGTGTCAATAACACTACGAGCAAAGTTTTTATTATTCTCTTCATTTAAATGATTTAAAGTATCATCATCGTTTTTGATAAAATACCTTCTAATGCTGTTGTCAGATGTATCTGCAATTTTTCCTGCGTCAAGCAAGTTGTAAATGTGTAATTTTTCCAAAGGGCAAGACCCTACTGGGCCACTATATATCTGTACGGGAGATGTAGTAACAAAAAACCATATACACTTCTTTTCATTTTTAACTAATAATTCATCAATTTGTCTAACTATAGATGTATATATAAAGTTATCATATTCTTCATAATAAAAGTATTCCCAATAATTCTTTGCTGTTTCTATAACAGTTTCGGCTATTTTTTCTGCCTGAGATTTTAAAACTCCATGGTACTTAACTAATCTCCCGACCAATGCGTTCTTATTTCTCCCATTCATTGTTGAGCCGTAGGCAATTGGCAAATTAAGTCTATTAGGTAGTCTCGCAGGATCAGTAATACACATAACAATATAGTCTGCTTCGTTAATTACATTTAATAAGTCAAGGTATGCGTAAAAAGCAGCCATACCGGGTCTACCTTTACATATAACTTCTGCATCAAAATGCCGTGCTACTATCTCTGGCCAGGCTAAGAACGTAGGCTCTGGTCCCACGTCGTTGTTGCGATCACTATCAGCAAAAAATCTATTAATATCTCCGCAGAAACTATCGCCAATAAAAGCAATCTTTGGAGACCTCATAACTTAAATACCAGCTAAGTGTTTTATTCTTGCTACTGTATCGTCTGCACTTTCGTTTGCTTTATGACTGTCCATATAAGAAACAACTGCTTCATATGACTTCCAAGTGTGACCACCAACTTCCCAATCTACTACACCTTGTGGCAAACTTGGGTACTTCCAATCGTAAATTGTTGCTACAACGAATTCACTATCATCTGCGTCATCTTCGTCACGCACTTCAAACTCTAAATGCCATTCTGCATTGGTTTTATCTAGATCGTCGCCCATTTCCGTTGATCGAGTTGGCTCTCCAAAAATACGACGTAATTCTTCAAATGATGTTTTGATTCCGCCGCGGCGAGAAGTTCCGTTAATATTAACATGATCTCCACTGTCAACATCAAGAATATCCATCGGTTCTGCGCCGATTGCTTCTTTCATTTTCTTTTCGTCACTGCTTTTACCAAAAGTTTTATGCACAAGTTTGTCTAACTCTCGATGAAACTCATCTTCTTCATCTTTGCTTGCGCTATCTGTAATTTTTTTATAGGTTGTTTTACGCAAAGTGCCGCCGTCTTTTGTTTTTGTAGTAGTTTGCTTGTCTACTTCATAACCGGCTGCTTTACGCATAGCCTCTGTATCTTTTTTAGCATTTTTTAATTGGCCAATGCCTTCTTCAATTTCCTCACCTAAATGAGGATTCTTCATCTTTGATCCCATTTTTTCCATATCCTTGCGGGCTTTTTCGTTGTTGTCGTGGCGTTTCTTTAAATCAGGCTCTAACCAATCTGCTTCATCTTCGTCATCTTTTTCAACAGACTCAGGAACGCAGTTATTAACTCTAACTCCGCCTTTCATTTTTGTGCCGTCTTTTTTATATCCATCCCAGCACTTAGGGTCTAATCTTTGTTTTGTTTTCTTTTCTTCGAGTTCTTCATCGTCTTCTACAATACCGGCTTCTCTTAAAATGCGAGTTATTTCATCCTCGATAGGAACCTCAGTCTCTAATGTTACGCTGTCATAATAACTTTCAATCTTTTTAGCCAACATCTTCATTTCATCAATTAGATCTGCGTATGTTTTTACTGACATTACTTTTTCCCCTTTTTTGATTTATTGTAGGATGCCCATGCAACTGCATATGGATTATCAACTTTACCCTTTAATGCTTTTACCTGTTCTTCGCGGCCAGGAGGTGCTTTCTCTCCCATGTGCTCATGATTCATTTCATGGTCTAAATGATGATATACTGCTCCGATATAATCAGACGCTTTTGTAATCTTTGATTGTACCCAGCCTTCTAAGCCTTGTGTTTCGCTAACATTTGCTACCATGTCATGTAGTTTAATCGCATACTTTGCTAACTTATACAAGTCTGAAAGTGCCATGCTTACTTCATGATCCATTTCGTGTGCTTCTGTGACTACTTCACCTTTTGGCGTAGCACTATCATATATGCTTGGGTTTTTATTTTTCTTTTTCTTTGTTCGCTTTATAGGGTTTGCGAAAAGATTTGAAGCAACCGCGGCAATACTGCCTGCGGACGTTGTTTCTTCAAGGGTTGATATTCCAATTTCTTTAAGTTTCATTGTTGCATTCCTGCTAATTTTTGTAATTGAAGAAGGTCTCTTGGAACTTCTACTTCGTTTTTATCTGGATAAACTAATTTAACATTCTTGCTGCCAGGTTCAACTTTAACTTCTAACTTATCTCCTGACTTTAATTCTTCTGGTTCTACCTGATTACTTGGTGTATTCTGCATGTTTTGTGCAGTATTATTGCTCAGAGAATTTCTCATGTCTGCGGCAGACTTTGTGCCTGTTGTACCAGTAGTGCCAGTAGTGCCAGTAGTGCCAGGTGTGTTAGGAGTACTATCAATAGTTGGTGATTTTATTGCTTGTTGCTGAGAGCCAATACTTGCGGTTTTAGTACCGGGTGTGGCACCAATGCTACCTAAAGATTTTTTAGGAGGATTGCCGCTGAAAATACTGCCTGTTCCCCTATCTTGCGATGGGGTTCTCCCGGCACCAATTCTTCTACCATATGCTGGCGTTACTTCTTCTATTCTCATAATTAATTGCTCCGTTGCCACCATTTAGTAGAGCCACCTGATGAAGATTTTGGGCGAAGAGGTTTATTCAACTGCGTTAATCTTTTTGTTATCGGGTTGAACTTCTTTGCTCTTTTTGTCTTTCTAGTAATTCTAGGTTGCAATCGTGCTTTAGTTTTCTTTAATGTGAATCTCTTTTTAACATCCAGTGGCTTTGAACAACTAGCAGGTGTAGACACCAATCTGCCAGATCTCCAACCAGATGTACATCGATATTTTTGAACAACCTTATTGCCACGACGTGCCCAGACACGACGCGCTTCAATTAACGGCTCTTCTCCAATTAATTCACCCAGATTCATACTTATATTTATAATAAAAGAGATTTTAACTTATTTTAAAATAACAGCAACAACGCCGCTTAATAGAGTAACAAAAATAGCACCAACACCCCAGACTACTATCTTTTCTAATTTTGAAATTTGCGTTGCATTAGACTCAATTTTAGTGCTTAAACGATACTCAGTTTCTTGCAAATGTTGGTGTATTTGTAGATAACGTTCGCTACAAATGGCCACGTGGGCTTCTAGGCTCTCCGACTCAATTGGATAAGTTGGGTTTTCGCCCGGAATACTATGTAATGATTTTACGTCCGATGATATTCTTCCTACCATAATGTTATTTATTCCAAAACCTTTGGTAAGAAATATGTGTTTTTTATTTTAGAGTTCTTTGTTTCAATAAACTCTAGTGTGTCCGATACAGGAACGCCATTTAAATCTTCTGCAAGAGACTCTAATGTAATTATACCGCCGTGCTCTACAGCAAAAGACCATGTCCAAACATTCCTTACTTTATTTTTATATATAGAACCAAACTGAAAACTTTCAAGTTTTCTCTTTTTCTTTACTGGTATATGTGAACCTAAAGGTTGGCATTTCATGCTTAAACAATTAATAATCATATCCCAGTTTTTTTGAGAGAAATCTTTACGCCTTAAAGAATGTGTAATATCAATTAAAGTATAAACAGTAAACCAGGTTGTAGTATCTGGATTAAACTCATGCATAAAAATATTTATTGCTAATAAAAAACCCCCTCAATGAGGGGGTTCTTTGTAAGTTGTTTAAAACAATCTTAGTATGTGAAATCAGCAGCTGTCCATGAACCACCTAGTGCTGTTTGTAGGTCGGATGCTGTCCAACCATTTGGTGTTTCAACTGCTACTCGTGTACTTGTGCCTAGTGTACCAATTAGTACAACTGTTGCTTTTTGCTCAATTGTTTCAATAACGTGTGTTGCCTTTGCGGCATTTGACATGTCATCGCCTGCGATTGTGAAGTGAGCCAAGTCATGACCTACTACACTACCAGCTGCGATTGCGCCGTTTACTTTTGCTACCATTGGAATTTCTCCTTTTTATCATGTGCACCAGTATTACTGATGCTTACATTTATTTATCAATTGAAGTAAATTTTAAACACAATGTTTAACCGATTACTTTGTAGTGTATGAGGGTTTTGTGTACTTCTTTCCTGTTAGAGATTTGCCCAGTCGATATGCACCGTACGCCGCGGCGCCTGTTAGTCCTATACCTAATGCTATCTTAGAACGAGTAGACATACCGCCTTTTGTACTAGCAGGTCGTGCTTTTTCCATATCTTTCACAGGCTCTTTCGGTACGTATTTCTTTTCTTTTGCTAGACTAGTCATAACTGGCATAAGTTCTGAGCGAATTGCTCTAGAGCGGAACGCCTGTAAAATTCTTGTTATAACTAAAGTTTTTTGTCCGTGATTTAAATTAACCCAGTCAGATGCTAAACGACGAATGGATTTATACTGAGAATTATCAATTTTTAACTGGCGTTCAAGTCTAAACAAATACTGTGCATCGACACTACCTGTTTTACCTTTTGCCGTTAAACGTAACCATTCTTTTAATTGTGGCTGATTTACACGTAACCCAGAAATAAACATATCCCTTGCTTGTTTATCAGAAAACAAGTTGCTTGTATCATCTGTGCCAAGTAAACCAACTAGAAATACATACATGTCAGTACCATTTATACGGAATACATCAAAATTATTATACATAACTGTTTTTTTAGCATAAGCGGCTGCAACAGGAGCATATTTAAATTCATTCTTAAGTATATTCAAGCAACATGCATACAGAAATACCAAATCGGCGGCATCTTTAGCAGTAAACTTACCAACTTGCTTTTTCTGCCTAACTAGCCTGCTTTCGCATAACTCATTAATAAATTCTAATTCCATAATATTATTTATTGCTATCCATTCTTAAAATTAAGAGCACTAAACCCTAATCTATCAACAATCTTTAACGCATTACCAACATGATCAACTGCTACAAAGCCTTCTGGATCGCGAACCTCAAATGAACCATCTGGCATTTCTTCGAAGGTGTCCATTGCTCTAATACCGTGTAACTTTACCGCAAACATAGTTTTTACACTATACAATCTAAACCATAACTCATATAAATGCAAAAACTTATCTTTATTTGCATCAAAAAATGCTAATCCTGTTTCTAATTCTTGTAGTCGTTTGTCAATAGAATCTTGTTTCTTTAAGTTTGCTATTTGCTTCTCTAGCCGATCTTCATAACGATTAATGTAAGCAGACGCAAACTGTTCAGCACTACTTGGAACAGTTCCCTGACGCACACTTGCATTAATTGTTGACTCCAAATCCTTCTTAAAGTCTTTTCCCATATCCGCAGTTTCTAAAATACTAAAAAACTTTTTCCCTGTTGCTATTAAATCTTTTCTTGCATCGTTGATTGCTTTTCTAATTTCTGCTGTTTCTTCTGCTGTTAACGTTACCTGCCCGCTAACATCTTTAATACTAGCATCGCTAAACCATACGCCGTCTGTTTTAGTTAAATCTTCGACACCAGCACCAAATTCTGGCTCGTTACTTTCTGGCCAATTAGGATATGCAGTATGAAATACTATTCCTATTGTTGCTTTGTCTATTGCTCTACCCAAATCACTATTAACTGGAACAGCATATGTTAATGTATTTGGTTTAAAGAATATTGCTTCTTCGCCATCTAAAATTGCTCTATCTTTGAGTTCTGGTGTAAAAAGCAAATCACCCTGAAGTAATCCTTTAAAGTTTTTTGGAAATATTTTAGGCAGTTCTGCAAGAGCATGTTTTAATTTTTTACGTAAATTTGACTTATCAACGTCGCCAACATCTGCTTTGTTAGAATCAATTGCATCTGGCGTATTCATAATACGCGGAGTTTTTGCAAAAATGCCCTTATCCCCCATTATGAACTTACCTTTTGCGTCTCGACCTACAAACAATGCAGGAGAGCCGTCCCATTTAGTAGTTACGTTTACTGGAGACTTTGTGTGTCCTTCGAGTAAATCTAAAAGAGATGTAGCAATATTTAAAGCAACTTCGGCACCTTCATAACCGCCGTGAAAAACACTATCTTCAAAGTGCGTTAAATGTGTATTAGCACCTTCATCTAGTTCAATATCATCTTGTATTGCTTTACGAACAGCCGCCAATTTATGAAAACCTACTTGTCGTTTGCGTGTGATACGCGGACCTCTAAATTTACGTTTCTGTTTCGTATTCAGGATCAGTTCGTTGATCTGCATCGTTAATTCGCCTTAGTGCATTACTAAATTTTTCAATTTTTCCAGTACGAATAGCATTTAAAAATTTCTTTTGTAATCGTTCTGCTGTCTCGTCGTCGTAATTACGCTCCAATAACGTCATAATATTATTAGCACTAGCAATAACGTGACTAGCTCTGTTCTCAACAATTAATTCTTTGTCTTTTTCAGGCAAAATATTATCAATTTCACTCAAAATGCTTTTTATTTTCATAACAATTTCCGTACTTTGTGTATTTATCTATCTAAAGTTCTTTTTAACGATCCAACTTGTTCATATTTGCGATCATTTTACGCAAATTAGTTGCTTTAGCCTCAGTAGTTTTTCCATTTTCGTTTTCTCTGTCATCAGTTACTGAACTTTTTCTAACAACGTTACTATACAACACTTCTGATGGCTGTTCCTCTTCGCCTTCTGGTAAATCACTGATCTTCAAACTGTCAATATCAAACTGTAAATCGACTCTTTGTCCTACACCGCTACTACTTCTAGTTTTCATAAACTGTATTTGATATCTGCCTCGTTCACGCATTGGTGCACTTGTAAAAATACCCAGCACATTATCTGCTGTTTGTACCTTACTTAAACCGCCAGCAATATGACTATGGTCAAATTCTATCTCTTCAACTGCTGTTCTATTTAACTGCGATGCTGTTACTAGCAATGTATCTAACTCTACTGCTAAGTTACGCAACTCCTCGGCAACATACTTGTCTTTAACAAACAAATCACTAGGACTAACCCGCTTGTCATTAGGCATCATTAAGTCGAGATAGTCAACAATAATAGCCTGCGGTTGTAATCCGCTTTGAATTTCATATTCTTTCAAGTACGACTTGAGTTGTGCCGCAGTTACACCACTTGGCAAGTATGCTATTTGTACTGCGCCTGCTTGCTTGGCAAGCATTTTTATCTTTAACTCGACATCTTCTAAGTTTTTAAAGAGACTTTTACTACTCATACCAGTTGCCATGCTGTCAATTCTCATGGCAACCAACTCCTCACTAAGTTCTAACGTAAAGTATATTACATTAACACCAATCAATGCCCAGTTCAATGCAAGATTTTGTAAAAACAAACTTTTACCTGTTCCGCTACCACCAGCAAAGATATTAAGTTCGCCTTTGTTGAATCCGCCAAACAACTTTTTATCAATTGCTGTCCAGCCTGTGCTTATTTGACCGTTGTTGTCTTTTAATGTTTGTAATCGTTTGAGCGGATCCTCAAAATAATCTGTGCCTAGACTTTTTGTTAATCCAACTTCGCTTGCTTCCTTAACTCTTTTCTCAACCGAATAATACTCACCGCGCTCAATATCATCAGCACTTGCTAATATTGCTTGTTCCAATGCTTTAAACTTTACAAAATCTTGAAACTCATCTAAGAACCATTCCTTGTGCCTTGCTGTTATGTTGGTATCTAATTCAACTTCTATACCAGTTTTTGCTTTAATTTGCTCAACTGTAGGCAAACTACTATATTTTTCACTGTGCTCATTAATTAATGCAACTGCAGGGCGAAATTTGTTGTTGAAATAAGTTGGTACTACTAAACTTTGTACACGAACATACAAATCTTTATCGCTTATTAAAAAGCCTAAAAACAACTTTTGTAAATCTTCAGTAAACTCTTTGGGCATTATATCTGTCTCTTTAACACATTTATTTTTATTGGATTATCTTCGATTGCATCTATTATACTTCTCAATGTAAACAGTCTGCCATACTTCTTTACAGCATCAGCTACATCCTTGACGCCTTTATCCCATTCGGGGAAACTAATAGACCAGCCATGCTGTATTGCTGTTGGTATAAGTTTTTTTCCTGCTTTATCTCTATCAGGTACTAATACAACTTTTTTACCAAAACTGTTTAAGAAATCTGCTTGTGTTTCTGTAATATTTGAACCTAACAATCCGACTCCATCTATGCCTATTGCATCAAACGGTCCTTCTACAAGTATAACATACTTCCTGTCTTTTGTATATAACTGATTTATGTTAAACAAATAATCACGCTGAACATCAACATAGTACTTTGGCGTTGTTTCTTTTCCAGGCTTAATATGTCTCGAAACCCATCCAACTACTTTGTCTTTAAAATAACAAGGTATAATAATACGCTTGTTTAGTTCCATATATGTTTCAGGTGACCAATAGTAATCCCAGTTTTCGTAAATTCCTTTTCCTCGAGATTGTAGGTATGCCAGCACATCCTTGTCTACATCGCTGGATATTGGCTTTGCGTTCTTTGGTAACTCAACACCTTTCCAATCTAAATTAATTTTCCTAACCGGTTCAAACTCTACGTCTTGGTCTTTTTCTTTTAAACTTTCAATCTTTAGTTTATTAATAGTACTATCTTCAACATTAAGCCCTGTTAATAAATTAATAAACTTGAGTCCCAATACGCTTCCTACCCACCATCCTGTTGTATATCCACAGTTAAAGCAATGATAGGAGATTGCAGTTGGTTTAGAAAAGTTAAACCCGCCTCGCTTGCGTGTATCTGGTCTTGTTTCTCCCATGCTAATACACATTGGGCAGTTTAATGTCATCCATCCACTTGGATTTGCTTTCTGGCCAGACAGACGCGACAGAATTAACGACTTTAATTTATCAATAAGCACTACTATATTTTAACTTCTAAGTAGTACTTTGTCAAGTGTTCCTGTGTTTGATCCGTCTGGGACATGCACAAATCTAAACCAATTTGTCGTCATATAAAAATTAAAGGGATCAATACCGGTTTTTGCTGTATATGTGTTTGCATCTATTATGTCATTTTGAGGGTGTAAGTCACAAATAAACCAATTTGTTGGTGCGGTTATATCGTGGCTACCTTCAACATAAAAAGTTCCTGTATAAGATGTTGCATAAACAGCACAAGTATGCAATGAACTTTGATAACTTCTGTTTGGCGAAGCACTTACGGCTTGACTTTCATAGCGAGAGCCATTTGCTGTAAATGACACCACAGATATAGTTTCGGTTGGGCTTGGTAAAATATTGTCAAGTAATTCAACGGTGCCTATTGCTTTCTGTGACAAATCAGTATATAATGCACTTGTTTCACCTGTTGCAGTAGTTGTTGTTATACTGAATTCATATAATCCTGCGTCAAGATTAGCAGTATCTCCCCAACTAAATGTTACATCTAGCGTGCCTTTAGCATTATCTCGTATAACAGGGGTCTTTGTTAAAACAAGAACACCCGTATTTGCGTCAATAAGGTTAAATGCCATTGTTAAATGTGCAAGAGATGCAAGGCGGCGATGCTCATCATA
>Ga0181568_10001551_pt1 | contig 21167 bp, 15 predicted proteins | sample 101ome_20_FD_133758 | JGI IMG/M metagenome (GOLD analysis project Ga0181568, IMG submission 133758) | Coastal salt marsh microbial communities from the Groves Creek Marsh, Skidaway Island, Georgia - 101404AT metaG (megahit assembly) | ecosystem: Environmental > Aquatic > Marine > Intertidal...
GAGCAGAACTGGCAACCAACGATGGAGAATCCCGTAGCACCCTGCAGAGCGCTTCTTCCACCGCACGCCCAACAAACAAGACGGGAATCTGTGGCATCTTGAATCGGTAGACCTTCTCGTAAAACCACAATCTCGGGCAGGCCCTGTAAGCGTTGGCTTGACTCGCAGAGAGGCGATTGTAAGGGCCAATCTCATCGCGTTCAGGTTCTGCGTGTCTGACAGGCATGGGTCTCCTAGAACATCCACCCCTTTTGAAGCCTCACAGCAAGGAGATTCCCTTACTGACGAAGCGGTGTTTCCAGCCTTGTTTTCCGATTGTCGATACGGAGTTGAAGCACACCCGAGCGCCAGCCGAGTTCTACACCCGTCATCGAGATGGCATCACCGGGACGAAGAGCGAGTAAACGCTGGCTGATGCTCGAACCAAAGGCCACCACTTCGGCAACATGCGCACCGTCCCAAAGCATCAGCGAAACCATGGACCAGGGCTTACCATCCACCCGCACGCCTGACCGTTGCCCGATGGAAAGCACATGACCGAACACATTGGCACGGGTTCTCAACAAACCCAAACGGGTAATGTTATCCAAGGCAGTCTTAGCGTCGGTATCGTCGAAACCGAGACACGATGAACGACCATCGAGATAGAGCCGAGGCTGATCACGCCATACCCCGGGAAGAGCGTCGATAAGTACGACCTCAGTTTCCAACAAATTGTGCAGTTCCGGAAAGGCGCCGGGTTCGCTTTCCTCAATGGTGATGTGCTGATCGCCGACGACCAAAACCGCTCCAAGAACAGGTTCTGAGAAATGGTTTGGCAATGGCCCCCAAGCCCCCGTCAAGCGACCTCGGACGTTGACTCTCCCTTGAATAGAGCCAAGAGATTGGTGATGTGAACTTTTGCTTACTTGTGATATGGAAGACAACCAGCCCAAATGTGGGGGGAGATTCCATCCCGTTTGGTCATCAAAAGAAACGGCACACCAATCGCAACCTGCTGCAGACCCATCACAAGCCCCGCCTTTCGCAGCGGGGAAGGACAAGACGCCCTCAACCATCTTCTGCATGGCCAAGTGTGTTTCATGATAGTGGTCGGACAGCGACGTTATCTCCTCATTGCCCGGTACGTCGTAGGAGACCCGCTCACCTCCATCGAGATACCAGCCCTCCATCCCAGAAACGACCGAACCCTCGTGCGTTTCATGCCACAACCATGCGTAGAAACGCAACTGATGCTCAAGCGACCCTGCGAACAAGGAAGAAGGGCGACCTGACTTGATGTCAATAATTCGTATCTTTCCGTCCCATCGCAGGACCAAATCCAATTCACCTGATGCCCAGCCGTCGGGATGATAGAGTCGTTGGGGTTGATGGACTCGAGGATCTTTGAACCAGGGGCGAGCGCATTCCCATGCTTCGTGCCACCCAATGGATGTACCTTCGGCGTTCCAACTCGGACCGGCTTCCACCTCCCATCGCCTCATGTCAACATCAGGAACCTTGTCGGGAAGAGGAAAGACCGGTTGTGCCGAACGGGTAGGTGCAGGAACAGAAAACGGCTGACCTCCACGTCGAAAGGTGTCCAAAAACGGGCCTCCGCCAGCGACGAAACAAGCCTCCACTTCCTCGAGAAACAATCCGAGGCCTCCGTTGATTCGGTCCACAAGCCGTTGCAGTTCAACACCCTCCCATGCGTTATCTTCAACTTTCCAAAGACTTGACTCCCACGAGAGTTTTCCTCGTTCTAAGGCCTGCTGAGCGCTTCGCTCAACGTGAGGCTGAACCCATGAGCGAAGGCCATCAAGCCCGTCAACATCGCTTGGAGGATGCAACATGAAAATCTCACACAGCGCTTCTTCAAGGACAACACCAAGAATTTGAGAAGGGCGAGTCGGGCCTTGCAAGCCCGCCTGATACTTGAGCAACCATTGACGAGGGCAACGAAGGTAGGTCGTGAGGGCGCTGGCCGATATCCTACCACGCGAACGGCCGAGTGGCCCCCCACGAGGAGGCAATCCTACTGGCACGGCACCCCGCCCCTCGAATTGAACGCAAAATCGGAATCAAGCGTCGTAGGAATAATAGTCACCACTGCTGCGTTGCTCTCTGTCTTTCCGGCTCTTGTTCTTGTTGATTCGAGGACGTCGGGAATCATGGTCTCTGCGGAACGTCACATCAACCCCGGAAAGGAATCGATTCATACCTTCCCTCAAGTTGAAAGGTCCTTTTGCATGCCCGCCATAACTTGCCATTGGAATCTCTTGTTCATTCCAGGGAGAACAAATTTCCCGGATCATGGTGGGATTGAGCATAAAACAAATTGAAACGGGGTGAATTGGCTGAGAGCGAAGGTAGGGGGAATAAGCCGTGGAATGTTGTCGAAGTTGTTCCTCGTCTAATGAACCAATTTTTCCAAAGATGGCAGAATTTGGACCACCATGGTTCATCCATGTCATCAAGGCTGCTTCGAGTGTGCCGTAAGTCCTCAAGAGATGTTGGTTGATGGTCGCCAAGGCCTTCTCCACATCACCAACAAAAGGAGAAACACGATCTGCCGTTAGCAGGTGTTTGAGCGTGTTGTGAATGTGGGTTTCGCGGGGATTCGTTCGGTCAAAGACCAGCAGTGAATCGGAGACGATGTCAATGAAGTAGACATCGTGATCAATGACAAAGGCAGACTTCTCGTTCGCTTCCATGGTGCGCCGAATGGCCTTTGCAGCCTCCATACGAGCGCTTGCATCCAGGTGGGCCGAAGGTTCGTCAAACAGGTACAAATCAGCCTCACGACCGAGACAAAGTGCGATGGATACGGCTTGGCGCTCACCTCCGGACAGTTTTTTCACCCGCTTTGGCAGCAACTGATCTATTCCTAAGGCTTTGATGACGTTGACATTGAATTCACCACTGCGCCATCGCGGGCCAAGTTCGCTGTCCAACCACAATTGGACTGAGCCGTTGATGTCGACATCAATGTGCTGAGGTTTGTAGGATATCGTGGCCTCTGCAGTGACCCAGCCCTCATCATACTCATGTTCTCCTGCGAGAATTTTGATCATCGTTGATTTTCCAGTACCGTTCGCGCCCACCACACCGACCACCTCGGAACGATGAACTGCACCTTCGCTTGAAATGAGTTTGAAGTCTCCTAGCTGTTTTTGCAACCCTTCACCCCAACTCACCACAGGAGTCCCTATCTCCGCCATTCGATCTTGATGACGCAGAAATTTGATTGGCTTGTCACGGATGCGAACATTTTCCTCAGGTAGGAAACCATCGAGATAGGTGTTGATGGCTTGTCGGGTCGAACGGGCCGGTGTGAAGATACCAAAAGCACCCTTTTTCCCATACACGATGTGCACCAAGTCTGCCAAAACATCCAGCACAGCGAGGTCGTGTTCAATGACAATAACACGCTTGGTTTCAGCCAACTCTTGGATGATTCGAACGATGCGCATGCGTTCGTGAATGTCCAGATAGGACGATGGTTCATCGAAGAAATACACGTCCACGTCGCGAAGCATGGTGGCGCATATGGCCATTCGCTGCAATTCTCCGCCCGAGAGCTGTTTGACTTCTCGCTCGAGCAAATGGTCAATCCCGAGGGATTTCGTCATGGATTCAAAGATCCCTCGTTCGTCCACATGCTTGAGTAAGTCGTGAACTGTCCCTTGTATCCGCTTCGGAAGCCGATCCACGTTTTGGGGCTTCAGCGCAACGCTGATTTCACCCTTTTGAACGGCGATGAAGAAATCCCTCAACTCCCCTTTTGGCACGGAAGAAATGATGTCCTCCCAATGAGGTTCCTGGTTCAACCAATCTCCAAGATTCGGTATCAAACGCCCCGAAAGGGCACTGATGGCCGTGGATTTTCCCATTCCATTCGGGCCGAGTATTCCAACGACGCTTTCTTTGGATGGTGTGGGGAGACGAAATAGCCGGAATCCGTTCATGGAAAACCTGTGTATCATGTCGGTTTCAAGTTCACTTGGGAGGTTTTCGATGATCAATGCGTCGTGCGGGCATTTATTGACACAGATACCGCACCCAATACAGAGGCTTTCCGAGATGTGAGGTTTGCCTGTTTGCTCATCCATGATGATGCATTCCTGCCCGTTGCGGACAGGGGGACAGAAATCATGGCACTCATCGTTGCATTTCTTTGGTTGACAATTGTCTTCCTTCAGAACAGCAACACGCATGCAATCACCCAGCCGTTCCTCTCGTCTATGCTATTTTGATTCACCTGCTTGTTGGCGGGAAAACCCACCAACTCCGAGGCCCAATGAAGTCTCAAATGAGTCCCTTGAGATGCTCATGACCGCTGATCAAGCGGATCGTGCACGGGGTGGGGAACTTCATGCTCGCCTTGCGGAGTGCATCACGAGCCGTGAGGTAGTGCTGTGGATGAACCTGAATGGACAGGACACGTTGTCCACGCTTCACACGGGCTGCAGTACCAACGTTCTTCCCGAAGGCACAGCGCATTCCTTGTGAAACACGGTCTGCACCAGCACCGGTGGCTTGCTTGTTTTCACGGAGCACGTGGTGAGGGAATGTGTGAACGCGGAGAGCGTATCCTTGCGCTCCAGCCTGCTTCCGGATGGTGGAGTTTGAGACCACACGGGCTGCTTCAAGAGCGGTGTGACGAATTTGAACATCGTTGTCTGCTCGCAATTCGATGACAACGGGAAACTGTCCCGTCTCAGCAGCACGGCGGTTACCGACGTGGAACTGGTGGATACGGTTGTTCGGGACACCACCGATGTACTTTCGGCGGGTGTAGGCTGGGCCTTTCAAACGGCGGTACATCACAGCTGGTTTTCGTGCCATAGGTATCCCTCCAAGCAAACATGCGACCGATGCTCCCTTTATCATATCTCCGCAAGAGAACAACAGCCCACATGATGTCCATTTCATGAGGTCAGAAGCAAAGTCTTCATGTTGCGTGTTCGCCAGCGGTTGGTATGGCTGGCCGCTGGCGGAGGCTTCTCGAAGAAGAATCCGAACACCAATGGCTCTCCATCGGCGTCTTTTTTGCGTTCATTTTGATGGGGGCATTCGCGATTGGAGCCACCGAGCACTTCGTCGGCGCACAGGTGATGGACACGGATGCCAACTACGAAGGAGGCTTGGTCACCGAGATCGCCTACCACCCTGGTTCGCAAACATACACTGCCCTCGTCTACTCACCCGAAGCAGGCTACAGTCTGTTCACCGAAGACATGAGCGAAGACACCACCATGGGCATCTTCAGTCAAGATACAAACGACCAGGGAGCGAACGTTCAGTTCTTGAAAACCATGCCCGACGGGGAGGTGATCTTCTCAACCTCGCAAAACCAGGTGATTGGCTTGCAGGGCGATCTTATGGTCACCTATGATTACACCACCATCAACGGCGTCTTCGGCGTATTGGATGTCGCCGAACGGACAATTGGAGACACAACCCAGCGACTGCTGCTCACGAAGGAAGGTGCAGAGACCTCCGTGCGCGGTGTCGTTGGCATGACGCCTACGCCAGCCATGTCCACATCTCTAGGCGTTCAGTGGCAACACATCGAAGCGTACAACCAAACCCACTGGATTGGCATTGGCACCCACTTCAGCACCGCTGGTGCCGACGGTTCGAGTCCTGCAACGCCTCAATCACGACCCGTGCTCGGATGGATCGAGTGGAATGGGGCCGAAGGGACACCTGTCATCGATAAAGTCCAAACATTTGACGGTGGTATTTTCCACAGCATCGCCAAAAACAGCAACACCATCGTCGTTGGAGGCACTGTCCATAGCCTGCTCATTCACACCCCCGAACGTGTTGAAACGCTTGACATAGCGTGCGCTCGAGTTGTGGCTGATACATCAGGCAAAGTATGGTTCATTGGACAACTTGGCTCCTCGACGTTGTCAACCTATCTCGATGGCGAGGTCAACATCTACGTTCTCGGGCGAAGCATGCCCGTTGAACAAAGCGCTGTTGGCGCCTCCGGAGATTACGTTCACGTGCACGGCGTTGATGCCAACGGCAATCCAATCCAGTGGTCCATCGACGTAACAGCAAATGGTTCTATAGAGAGTGGTCGTGGATTCCTCAACCTGCTCTACCTCATGGTCGGAAGCGTGCTTCTCGCCATGATGCTCCGCCATGCGATTGCGGAGCTCAAGCGACCCGCATAATCGATCGTGATTGGCCTTTGAATCCTGCCTTGCCGGCGTTTGGCTTGAGAACCTTCATGTGCCCTCGTCAACTTCCTCAAACTCCAGCGTAAGCCATGGAGGTGAACAGCATAGCAAAACGAGGGATGATGGACCAGTTCTTTGATATCAAGGAACAACATCCTGATACCATTCTTTTCTTTCGCATGGGAGATTTCTACGAACTGTTTCACGAAGACGCTGAAATCGCAGCCGACGTCTTGGGACTGGCCCTTACCTCCAGAGACAAGAACGCCGAAGCACCCATTCCGATGGCTGGTTTCCCCTGGCATGGTTTGGAGGAACACCTGAAGACCATGCTGAGGGCTGGGTACAAAGTCACCGTTGCTGAGCAAGAGGAGGAATTGAGAGAGGGTGCGAAGTTGCTCGAACGAGTCGTGACGCGAGTGTACACTCCGGGGAGCCTGTACGAAGAAGGGTTGTTGGAGGGTGATGAGACATCGCTTCTTGCCGCTGTTGCCCTTTCAAACGACCGTCTTGGTCTGGCGGTCATCGATGCCTCGACGGGTAGAGCCTGGGCGAGCACCCATGACGGACCCGACCGATTTCTTCGCCTCCAAGACGATCTTCAGCGCTGGCAACCGAGCGAATTGGTTCTTTCACCCACCGATGCTGAAAACGAGCACATGGGCCGGCTCTTTCTCAATCTTGAGTCCACCATGGTCAGTCAACACAAACTCAGTCAAACAAAACGCGAAGACCGACTTCGAACGATGTTGGATGTTGCAGACCTCGGCCATTTGGACCTTGACAACGCGCCGTTGGCAATTTCTGCCGCTGGCATTGCTGCTGATTATCTGGCAACGGTTCACATGCGACCCGACATCCCGCTGCAAGACGTTGAGGTTGTTGAGGAAAGAGGTCATCTTCTCCTGGACCAAACCACGCTGCGAAATCTGGAACTCACAAGCACACTGGCGGGAGAGTACGAAGGGAGTCTTCTGTCAACCTTGAATCGCTGCAGAACAGCGATGGGCCGCCGATTGCTGAAAACATGGTTGCTCCAGCCCCTCGCCGAAACCCAAGCCATCGAAACCCGTCATGCTGCGGTAGGTGCTTTGGCTAAATCAGCCCGCCGATTAGACGGTTTACGGGATTCACTGAAAGGCATTCGAGACATGGAACGGCTGGCAACTCAGCTAGCGTATCAGCGAAGCAATGCACGAGATTTGGTCGCTACAGCCCACGCCCTCGAGCGAATGCCGGCCTTAGTCCGCTGGTGCACCGACAGCAACGATACCTTGCTGTCCCACCTCGCATCTGACCTGGATGGTTTGAGTGAAATGACAACCCTCATTCAAGCCACCTTGTCCGAAACGCCTCCACTGGGTTTGCGTGATGGTGGCCTGCTGAAAAGCGGTGTGGACGATGAAGTGGATGCGTTGAGGGCGGTGACCAGCGAGGGCAAGGCATGGTTTTCTAACTTGGAAGCAACGCTTCGCCGGGATTTGGGAATTCCTTCGTTGAAGGTGAAGAATAACCGCCAAGTAGGTTGGTTCATCGAAGTAACTGCAACACATGTTGACAAAGTTCCCGAGGACTGGCGACGTAAGCAACAACTCACCAACGGTTCTCGCTACACGACCGTTGAGTTGACAGAGCGAGACGACCTCTTGCTGACTGCCGATTCAAAACTCAAGGAACTTGAGTACCGCCGCTTTTTGGAGTTGAGAACGTACTGTGCAGAACATGCAGGCACGCTTGCGGACATCGCTCGAAAAGTGGCTGCCATCGATGTGTTGCAGTGTTTTGCTTCCGTCTCCCGTGAACGCCAGTGGACAAGACCCGAAATCACGGACAAATCCGTGATTCGACTGGACGATGCACGCCACCCTGTCCTCGAAGCACAACACGGGTACGTCCCCAACGATGTGAACCTCAATGCCAAACGAGCCTTCCTGCTCATCACTGGCCCGAACATGGGCGGGAAATCGACCTACTTGCGCACGGTAGCGTTGGTGACTGTGTTGGCCCAAGCAGGTTGCTTCGTGCCGGCGAAAGTGGCCAAAATAGGCCTTGTTGACAGAATCTTCACGCGAGTGGGGGCCAGCGATGACCTTCGCCGAGGACGTTCAACCTTCATGATGGAAATGATCGAAGTCGCCCACATCCTCAAGCGTGCAACTGCAAAATCGCTGGTCCTTCTTGATGAAATTGGCCGTGGCACTTCCACGTTTGACGGTCTTTCCATCGCCTGGTCGGTCACCGAAGACATCTGCAATCGAATCGGCTCTAGGACTCTTTTTGCCACACATTACCACCAATTGATTGGACTCGAGGGAGATGTCCCAGGATTATGCAACGTCCATGTTCAAGTAGCGCATGTGGAGGGGCAACTTCGCTTCCTTCACAAGGTCGCAGACGGCCCTTGCGATGATTCCTACGGAGTCCAAGTCGCAGCCCTGGCCGGTCTGCCCCGAAATGTGGTGGAACGCGCCACGGATTTGCTCGCTTTCTTAGAACACCAAGCAGGAGGGGCAAAAGCGGGAGAACAAGGTGCTCCAAAATCAAGAGACCTTGGCCAATCAAGCCTGATGGGGTACTTTGCTGCAGCAGCCATGACATCGCAACCACCTCAGGAAAAAACGACAGCACATGTTCATGAAGTCGTTGAGCAACTTCGGTCAACCAACATCGATGAATTAACTCCTCGCCAAGCCTTGGATCTGCTCTATCAACTCAAATCACGCTCGGAGGACCAAGCATGAAGCCGCATCGTATCAAGCAACTTGACGACGCCACCATCGGCCATATTGCAGCTGGTGAGGTGGTGGAACGGCCTGCTCAAGTGGTCAAGGAATTGGTTGAGAACAGCCTTGATGCTGGTGCAACCTCCATCAGCGTGCTGGTGGAGAACGGTGGCTTTGATCGCTTGGTGGTGGAAGACAACGGAAGCGGTATCGCCAACGAAGATTTGTCGCTTTCCTTGGACCGCCACGCCACTTCGAAACTTTCCAGCAAAGAAGATTTGGCCTCGATCGCCTCCTTGGGATTCCGAGGAGAAGCCCTAGCAAGCATCGGCATGGTCTCCAAACTCACCATTGAAAGCCAACCATCCGGGACAAACGGTGCGAGCATCGTCATGGAAGACGGACAAAAATCACCTCTCTCGCCCGTAGGAATGTCGGACGGGACCCGAATCACAGTTGAGCACCTCTTCCGTAACACACCAGCTCGTCTCGCATTCCAGCGGCGTCCCGCAACCGAAACGGCCCGTATTGTGGATGTCGTGGTGGATCATGCCCTCGCCCACCCATCCTGCGGATTCCACCTCAAGTCTGAGACGCGTACGTTGCTCAATGTCCCTGCCACCAACGATATGCTGGACCGACTCTATGACATCATGGGCGCACAGGCAACTGAACTCATTCCACTGCAACACCCGCCTGCGGATGACGATGCACCAGGTGACGAGCGATGGAGTGGGTGGATCAGCACACCAGATATCACGCGAGGTAAGGGCGACGATATTCATGTCTTGATCAACCAGCGCCCTGTGGCGGCGGGCCCCTTCCTTCAAGCCATCCGCAGGGGATACAGGACACGATTGATGCAAGGACGCCATCCGTTGGCCGTCATCAACCTCACTTGTCCACCAACTGAAGTCGATGTCAATGTTCATCCGACAAAGCGCGAGGTACGTTTGAAACATTCCTGGAGAGTTCTCGAGCGCCTTGAACGAGCCATCGCCCACACCCTTGAATCCATTCCAACCGAGCCCGATGCCACGGGGGGAATTCCAGAATTACATGGCCTTTCATCCTCGCAATCTCCGAAATCGGTAGCCACTTACTTTTCAAACAAAGAGCCGACAAGCCAGGACGAAACAGGAAATCAACAACGGACCCTCGAATCTGCTGCGGGAGTAACAACGAGCGTATCGCCTCATGAAACACCCACCACGCCCCAACCACCAGCATGGGCCGTGGCGGCTGGAAAGCAATTGAATTTGGTCGGAGAAGAGGCTGCTGAGGCACCAACGCCTGCGGTAGACCGTCCGATCTCTTCATCCCCGCTCGGTCAACGTGTCCTGCCTCAATTGGACAATGCCCCGCTTTCAGACCACCTTTCATCGGCCGAACGCCACCTTCATCGGTACGCAGGCGTATCCAACACCCGCCTGCCAAGTCAAGAAGCGCCTTTGGAAGGGACCCTCAACGAACTCCCGCATATGGAGCCCTTAGCACAGTTTGCAGACTCCTACATTCTCGTCCAAGCGGATGATGAGTTGTTGTTGATCGATCAGCATGCACTTCACGAACGCGTGCGTTACGAACGGCTTCGTAACAGTGGACAGGCATGGGCACCTCAAGAACGCTTGTCGCCGCTTCCACTTGCGTTGGACCCCCGACAGGCAGCCATCACCAGCGCCCAACAGGAACGCCTTCACCAACTCGGTTTCCATGTCCACCTCGAAGGCGAAGAATGGGTGTTGACGGCTTCGCCACAACTCTTGGATGGCGAAGAAATCAAGCCATTTTTCATGGATTTGCTTCAGGACCTGGCACTTGACGGAGGCCCGCTTGAAACGATTGAAGACAAAAAAGATCACATCGCCTTCATGAACGCCTGTAGAGGTGCGGTCAAGGCCAACGACCCACTTACGCTACCCGAGATGAGAAGACTGCTTGACGACATGCGTCGTATTCCAAATCCATGGGCTTGTGTCCACGGGCGCCCTACATCGCTGAGAATACCGCTTGACAGTCTCGACCACCATTTTGGCCGGCACGGTTGACCTACCAAGGCTGATGCAGAGACACTTCTAGATGCACCCCTGCAGCGCGAAGGCGTTCAACAGCATCAGGGTCGGCTACCTCGTGAAGCGTTGGCCCCTCGACCTTCACCTTACCGTCACAGGCAGTGGCCAGCACAAGAGCAGTCATCTGCATACGATGGTCGCCAAATGTTTCAACAACGGTCTTCGGCGTTTGAAGGCGTTGTCGCCCTTCAACATCCAACCTACCGTCTTTTGTTTGGGTGGCGTTGAGTCCAAACTGGTTGAGCAACGCCACTGTCCCTGACAACCGATTTGTTTCTTTGAAGGCGGCATGAGGCGCCCCTGTGATGGTTCCTCCTCCGCCAAGAGCAAGCATGGCTGCAAGAGGAGTGATCAAATCGTTAGCATCCCTCAAGTTCACCTGAACATCTTGACCTGCTTCCCTTGGTTTGAGAGAAAGACCGTCCATATCGATTCCAAGCTGTCCAGCGATATCGAGCAGAATTTCATGTCCCAAACCATCCTCGACCGCAGGGACATCGTGGAGGCGCACCACCGCTTTCGTGGCCGTGACCATGAGGAAGGCAAAGGCCAACATGGAGCAATCAGAAGGGACGGTGAATGCCCCTCGATCAAATTGAGGGGCCCACGGAACCAACACATCATGGGCGATTTGTGCCCCCGTGGACTCGCACAAGGCTTTGGTCAACAAAGCATGACGCCGCGAGACGGCTTCGCCATCGAAACGGAGTTGCAAGGACGAGGGGAGAGACGGCGCTGAAAGATACCAAGCCGTTGTTGGTTGACTTGAGTGCGCCACGTCCAACACGAGAGGTTCATCGAGGCGAACAGGCCCTTGAACAAGCAAAGGAAGGCCTTCCTCTTCGACACCGTGAGAGACTTGGACACCAAGTTGACGCAGGGAGGAAAGCATGCTTGGGTATGATCTGCGACGCAGAGAGGCATCACCATCGAGCATGATCGGTGTGGATTGAAGACTGGCGAGCGCCATCAGAATGCGAAGAGAAGTCCCCGAGTTGCCAGCGTGCAAGACGCTGATGGGTGGTTTCAACCCTCCAGGCCCCACGCCTTTCACCTTCCAGGACGCTGACCCAGGAGCAGGCTGGTCATCTCCGTTTTGAGGCTGGTGAACCTCCGTGCCACCTTCGTCTACGTCAATGATATTCACGCCCATCTGAGAGAGACACCTTCGCATAGAAACCACGTCTTGACCTGCGTGCCTCATGTTGTGAAGAAGAACATCTTCGGATGATTGAGCGGCGAGCACCAAGCAACGAATGGCATGGCTTTTGGAAGGAGGTAGGCGCCATAGGACCTCTTCTATAGAGGATATTCTGTGAATTTCGAGAACCGGCAAGAGACTTCCTTTTTCCCCGGGGCGTGTGGGAGACCACCGTTTCACCCACCCTTTCGCCATGGTGTGTGGTGAAACCGAACCGACATGAACCCTTGCTTATATGTTCAAGAACCGAGGCGTTGTCCTTTCACCATGACGCTGTTGGACCATCGGAACCGGCCACTGCGTGACCTTCGTATCTCGGTGACCGACCGGTGCAATTTTCGCTGCACGTATTGCATGCCGAAGGAACATTTTGGCAGAGAACATGCCTTCCTCGCCCGTTCGGAACTTCTCTCCTACGAGGAGATTCAGCAAGTGGTGGAATCACTGCTTCCAGCAGGCTTGCAAAAGGTCAGACTCACCGGAGGAGAGCCGCTTCTTCGGAACGATTTGGCGACCTTGGTTCGCCTGCTGCGTGCTTCAGGACCTCAGCTTGATTTGGCACTTACCACCAACGGAGCGTTGCTGGCGAAACACGCTCAAGCGCTGCTCGATGCTGGATTGAACAGGGTCACGGTAAGTTTGGATGCTGTGGACCCTGCCGTGTTTGCAAGCATGGCGGATACAACGCAATTCACTCCCGAGAATGTGTTTGCTTCCATCGACATTGCGATGGACATCGGCCTTTCGGTTAAAGTCAACACCGTCGTGCGCCGAGGCGTCAACGACCAAGAGATTCTGAGTATCGCTGAGCAATGCACAAAGCGTCGTATTCCCTTGCGTTTTGTTGAATTCATGGATGTCGGCAATACCAATCGATGGTCGCTTGAGGAGGTCGTCAGCGGACAAGCGGTTCGCGAGCAGATTGAAACGGTGTACGGCCCGTTACAGGCAGATTCAGAGCAAGGTCCGCACGAGGTAGCCCGACGCTTTTCTTCATCGGAGGGCCACGAATTTGGGTTCATCAACTCCGTTACGGAACCCTTCTGTGGTGACTGCTCAAGAGCCCGTCTGTCGGCCAACGGCTCTCTTTACACCTGCCTGTTCTCTTCGGCAGGTAACGACCTCAAGGCGATGTTGCGAATGGGTGCAGAATCATCAGAACTGCAGGCAGCTATCCGAAGCATTTGGACCGAACGAGACGATCAATACTCCGTAGAGCGGGCAGGCATGGCTGTGTCCCGTGACAAGGTGGAGATGTCCTTTATTGGTGGCTGAATTCATCGCATGGCAGGTAACGTCACGTCGATCAGAAGTACGCCAGCGCTTTTTTCCACGAGTTTGAATCGCCATGTTCCATCGGTTGAACCGATGGTTTCTGAATCGATGACGAAGTAGTCCCCCTGCGTTACCGAATAGCCCGCGTCGCGGTCGTGGAAGGACACGTTGGAGCCGATAACGCCGTAGACGTTTGAATCGGCCACGTAACCACCCATCGGCAGAGAAGAGGTCATGTTGGAAGGCAACAGAGTGTACTCAAGGCGTGCGGGATCGATGGACTGGTCCAAACTGGTGATTCGCACAACGTGAAACCCGTTGTCCAGGGCACGTACGCTCACTGTTGCTTGAGGTGGAGACTTCTCCACGGTGGTCAAGGCGCCTTGCATCAACACGAACACCATGCTCGAAAGCATCACGGTAATGGCGAGGAGAAGAACGGTTGCAATCACAGGGCTGACGGCCCCATCATCGCGTCGGATGTTCCCTCGCATGAGACTACCAGCCGGTCAAATCACTTGAATCAACCGATTCACGCAAGGGCAAAGAATGGTTTCTGGACCATTCATTATTTACAGAATCCACAGTGGTTTGTCGCACTCCATCGCTCGCTTGATTCCACCAATGGGGCCGAGGATTCGCAAGATGGCTTCCGTCATCAAATCCCCCCTGAGGAAGGCATAGCCCATGTTTTTGCTGCGGAGTGAGTTTTTCAACGCAGGACCCATGCTCGCCCTGACCCTGTCTTCGTAGTCGCTAAGAGGCGTACCGTTTTCGAGATGAGAGAGAATGGTTTCTGCAGCAAAGCATCCCGAGATGATGGCTTGGCTGATACCTCCGCCATTGCTTGGCATCACCAAACCCGCAGCGTCACCAACCGCAAGTGTGTTGCCATCAACCATACGCTTGACAGGCCCCCCCATTGGAATCCAACCGCCGCCAATGGAGAGGATTTCAAGATTCAAATCTTGACAGAAACGCTCGAGATGGTCTTTCAAATTCCCCTTCAATTTGCCCGCACGAACCCCCAGACCAACATTGGCAAAACCAGGGCCCTTCGGGATGATCCATGCATATCCAGAGGGGGCCACCGAGCCAAGGAAGACATCGAAGGTCTCTGGCACATTGCCTTTGACTTGAGCGTAGACAGTTGGGACTTGGTCTTCTGGCCGTACCTCGGGGTCTTGACCGTGCTTGAGGCGTCCTACATGAGCGAGACTTCCTGATGCATCGATGAGGAAATCACAGGAAAAACGACCGTGGCTGGTTACCAGAAGGTCCCGATTGGCTTTCTTTTGGTGCTGAATCCGCTTCAAGGCGGTCGATATTCGTATGTCTGCCCCTGCTCGTTGCGCTTTGTCAGCGAGGTACCCGTCAAATTGCAAACGATGCCCTGCAAAGGCATCCAACTCAAATTCATACGATTTCCCTGATGGGAGGAAGACGCGCATGTTGTCCAAACGGTGCAGTTGGAGCCTCTCGGGGAATTCGAAATAGGTCTTCAGCCACTGGTGATTATCGATGTTTCGAAACGTACCTACCACCTCACCCCAGTGAGGGATACACTCCCCGCATTGGGCTGGATTACCGACCACCGACCGGCGTTCGAGAACAAGGACATCAATCCCTTCTTCTGCAAGCCGTTGAGCCGCAGCACTTCCTGCTGGCCCTGCTCCGACGACGATGACAGTGCGATGTTCAACCTCTTTGACCGCCAACAGAACACCTCATGTGTGACGTATCTTGACGAAATCTGTGATGTGCAGCATCATGGATTTTGCTTCACTCTCGGGAAATTGATCAAGAGCGGACTGGGCTCTTTCAAGGTGTGTTCTGACGAGGATTTCGGCGTATTCCATGCTGTTGGAGCGATTCAAGAGCGCCATGAGCTCGTCAAAGTCATCGTCGGAGAAGTGTTCGATGATTTGTGACAAGCGTTCACGATGACGACCGTGAGAAAGCGTCAACGCATGAATGAGTGGCAGCGTCATTTTACCTTCGTACACATCTGCCCCTCTGGGTTTACCCATGCGTTCATCACCCCGCAAATCAAGGAGATCATCCACCAGTTGGAAGGCGATGCCTAATTCCATGCCGAAGGTTTCCAGAGCCTTGGCTTGCTCATCAGGTAGCCCAGCGACCAAGCCTGCAGCATAGCAGCCTGCAGCGAAAGGTCCTGCGGTTTTTCCACGGACAATCGAGAGGTAATCCTCCGGAGAAGTGGCCAAGTTGAGGACATGATCGAGTTGGTGGAATTCGGAAACGGCAATGTTTGCGCAGCATCGGGCAATGATGGAAACGATCTGTGCGCTGTAACGACCACCCAATCCAAATCCCTGAACGAAGAGCCAGTCTCCGGCAATCACCGCCTTCGCCTGTCCTGCCTGTGCATGAATCGTTGGAATACCTCGTCGAACCCGTGCTTCGTCGTTGATGTCGTCGTGGACCAATGTCGCCGTGTGAATCAGTTCAAAAGCCAGGGCTAGCGGCATGACATCCTCTTGTTTTGTCCCTCCTGCAAGCTGGTAGGCCAACAAAAACAACAGAGGACGCAGTCGCTTTCCCCCCGCATTCAGGACCCGACCTGCTTCAGCAGCGACTTCGCCAGCCCCGAGCGCAAGTTCACCTTCAATCAGGGAATCGAGGGCAGCATTGACCTCTTCCCGCATCGACCCAAGCGCCGAGCTTATGCTATCAACATCACTCTGCACATGCATCCCACACCAGCGGGCTTCTTAACCGGTCGTCTCCGCCCACCACCTGTGAGGGGCGACCCTCGCCGAGGTGAAGGTATGGAAATCAGTGAGCGTCTCGTGATTCTCACCACGCCAAACCGAGACGATGGTGTTCGACGACAAGTTGAACAAATGGTCAACACCCACGGTCAGAAAAGAGATTTGTTGCTCAAGCAACTTCCACACATGGAAACGGCCGTTCAGGGACTCAAAGACGGGTTGGGCGACCTCCTCGGCATGAGTGCATTCGATTGGGACCGCCACGACACGGAAGACCTCATCATCGCTGGTTTGCTTTCTAGGAAGGAGCCGACGTGGGTTTTGGTGGCTCCAGACAAACCCGAATACCTCATTCCCGAATCCCTCATTATGTGCGACCACGAATTGTTACGAAGACAGATGAGAAGGTTGCGTTCCGACTTGAGACTCCTCTCAAAAGAGGAAACTCTCCTTCATCTCGGATGGAAAGAGGAGTTTGAATCACTGGACGAAGATGAGCAATGGCCTTGGATGGAAGAGCGCCTTCAAGAGGGCGCCATTGACGGTTTCATTGTACCAAGAGCCATTCATGCGGGGCACCGAATGAAGAGTCGACGACACACACTTGGCTTGCAGCGGGATCAATCAGAAAAGGAACGGGAACGGTTCATCCCCCCGCCACTTCACGGATTTACCTTGTTGGTGGCGCGGCATGGATTTCCTAAAAACACCCTCAAGGAGATGGTGGACCCAAGTGCAGAATTGGCCTATAGAATAGAGGCATCCATGCTGGAGAGCCTTGACCCCTCGCTTCACGAAATCACCGGCATGTATGTCGAACAACGAAAGATTTCAACCTTCATCAAAAAAGCAAACGCCGAGGGTGACGAGACCCTCATCAACACCTTGGTCGACCCCAACAAGAAACGAGGCGTGTACAAAAGTGGCCCACGAGTTGAGATGCTGATTGAGACACTGAACCCTAGTGGAACTGTTACCGCCGCTTGTGAACGCATCACGCTACCCGAGAATAGCCATCTTGACATGGTCAATCTTCTCCGTGAATTTATGGAACTCGTCACCCTCATGACCACCGACCACGAGGCAACCAACCGCTCTGTCCCGGGCATGCCACCATCGTTTAACGAAGCCAAACCCAGTTTGATGAAGTTGAACGAGGAAGATTGAGCACCGCCATTGAAAACAGGGCTGATAACAGGTGTTTTCACCCTCCTGCCACGGCGAAGACATATATGCTTTCAATGCGGCAAACTGCCAAGAGGTGAGGCGAACATGGACAAGTCCGCAATGTTGGCCGACCTGTACCAGGCTAGATTTGACGATTTGAAGAGCCTCGCTAGCGAACACAATTTGCCAAAAACTGGACCCGTTGAGACCCTTCGTGCGAGGCTAATTCGGGAATTAATTCTCGAGGAATGGGATTTCTCCACCTCGGGCATCAGGAACATCCAAAACAACGACTTGGGCGAACTGCTCGGCTTGTTCGGTATCAAAAAATCAGGCTCCATCAAGGCAAGGCGACAACGCTTGTACCTTCATTTGAATCACGACCCAAAATCACTGACGACCGATTCCCTCGACGACATGACGAAGGAGGAGCTGCATGCCCTTTGCAAGACACTTGAGTTGCCCTTGTCGGGGAACAAACAGAGTTTACTCGCCAGGGTTGCCGGAGTCCTCGCATCCCAAGAAAACGCATGGGGGAAGGTGAAGAAAAGCCTGAGGAGGCCAAAGGAGAACATGCGGATTCCCTCCCAGCCCACACCGGTTGAGCCCAAACCAATCTCAGCCGTAACCGTGACCTCAGCACCTCCAATTGAGCAAGAAGTGTGGTTTGAAGAGGAAGAACTCCCCGAAGCCACCCCTCTACCAGAGGAAATTGCAAGCCCACCGCCGATGATCCAGCATGTTGACGGAGAAGTCTACAGTTTGGAAATCGAAACCGCTCTTCTTGAATTAAACGAACGTATGGCAGAGGTACGGGCTTTCGCAAGGGACTTCTTGATGGTGAGTTCAACAACCAATCAAGAAGACATGAGCGCATTTATTGCTTCACTGCGCCAACAAGGATTCGCAACCGACCATCCCCCCGTTCACCAAGCGGTGGCGAACATCATCATGGAACTTGATTATCAAATTCAGAACGAATCAGCGGCCGCTTCTGCCATGCCTCAATCTTGGGGAGAGCGCGAGGCACTCCGCTTGTTTGAGGAAGTACGAAGCAACCTCCGAGACCAATTGGAAAACATTCTCGCACTTCACAAGGGCGATGCTGTCAAAGCACGAATGGCCTTTGAGGAGGAAGGACGAGCGATGGGGCTTGACCTTCGAGTCCCAAGCGTTTCAGGCCGGTTGCATGCGTTGTTTGACCTCCACGTTGAAATCGCAGAGACGCAAGCTTTGCACGACCCTGTCATCCAACGAAGGCAGCGAATGATGAGAATACTTCATCGCGGATCGGTTCACATGATGGAACATGAAAAGATGACCATTGACCGGTTGGAACGAAACATAGCTGCTTTTGAAGAACTGGTCCAAACAGTGTTGGAAACTGCCGACGAGGGGTTCGATGAGGCGCAACAAGCACTCGTTATTCGTTTCCTTGAATCAAAAGGCTACGAGGTCAACACAAGCAATCTTCGACCAAGAATCCTCGCCTGCGCAGGCATCCTCGGGGCTGAATTGGGCTACCTATCACCAAGCGACATTCCCCGCATCGCACCGGGCGTACTGGTGACCGAGACTGAAGTTGATGCCATCGTCACCGAACTTCGCGCCCTTGCAACCAGTTTCAAACCAGCCACCGAAGAGATAGAAGAAGAGGCAGTGGTGGCTGAATCCGTGGCCGATGCATCGGATAACATCTCCCGCGTGCGAGGGAAAATTGACAGAATCGACGACCTATTGAATCGCCTCAGAGGTTGAGTATTTCAGCCTGCTCAATGTTGTTGAGCATAGAAGTTCTGAATCACCGAGGTCACGGTTTGAATGTCGGAAATACCTCGTGAACAGAGGTCCTCAATGATGGCTTGTCGCTGTGAAACATGGCGTTCAAAGACATCTGGCGTCACACCTGCGGCACTGCAAATGGTTTCTCTCAACTTAGAGGGAATACCTGTTTCCTCAATTTGATCCTTCGCAGCGTTGTACTTCCAAATTGCATTCAAACGGGGCTTGTCACCCTCCATGCCGGCCACTTCTGCGACTTCTGTGATTTTACGGGCCGTTTTGCCATTGACATGAAGTCGAGCTTGGATGATGATGAGGTCCAACCCACTCAACATGATGGGTGGAACGTTCATGGGCGGATTGATCATTCTCGTAACGGTCTCCTGAGCCGTGTTGGCGTGGAGCGAACCAAACGAACCATCGTGTCCGGTGTTCATGGCGGTAAGCAAGGTTGCACACTCTGGCCCACGAACTTCACCGACAATGATACGGTCGGGTCGCATTCGGAGGCTTGATTTGAGGCAGTCGTTCATGTCGACCTCTGGTGTGCCGTCTGGACGCTCCCGTCGGGTTTCCATGCGCAACCAGTGGTCGTGATAGACCTGAAGTTCAGCCGTGTCTTCCACCGTCAACAGACGGCGAGACCAGGGGATGTACATGCCAAGGCAGTTGAGCGTGGTCGTCTTACCTGAACCTGTTCCGCCGGCAATAACAAAGTTCGCTGGCCGACTATCCAATCCCTCAATCCAGACCCACATCATCGCAGCGAGGCGAGAATTTACGGTCCCAAAATTCACGAGGTCGATCATCGTGAGCGGGTCTTCCTTGAATTTACGAATCGTCAGTGTAGGACCGTCAGGGGAAACAGGAGGGATGGTTCCGTTGACACGGGAGCCATCTGGAAGGCGACCGTCAAAGATGGGTACAAGACCGGGGCCATCGCCGAGAGGGACGTTGGTGAAAGAGGCGATGTTTTTAGCAATTTGAAGGCCAGATTCATCATCGATCCAGATGTTGGTACGGCACATGCCGTGGTTTCTGTGGGCCACTTTAACGCACTGTGTGCCACCGTTGTACATCACTTCTTCAAGCGAATCGTCTTCGAAGAGGGCGGCAAGATCTCCGTAGGGATTGGCCTGGATTTCGCCCTCAACGTGATATATCGGCGAAGGGTGGTTAGCCTCCGTGTAAATTGTGACTCTTCCGTATTGTTCCAAGATTTGCTCTGACATGTGTTCAACCTCCTACTGCCTTGACTGCACCCAAATACAACCCCATTGAGATGGCCATCCACAACGGAAGCCACCACAGCGTGTCACGAAGCCGGCCCATCATGCGACCGGCTACGCCTACACCCACCGCTGAGGCTGCAGCGAAAAAGAATGAAAATGTTTGATTGAACGATGAGATTTGGAACCCTTTGCTGGCGGGAGCAAACAGACCAACAATGAAGGCGATGAGCACAGGTAAGCCAACGCTTACAAAGATGATGATAAGCATGCCACGCCCCTGAAGTTCACTCTCTCTTTTGTTCATCAAATCGTTGAGACGCTCGTAGTCCCTGCTCAGGTCTGAAAGGATGTCCCGGAGGGAAGAATCCTGTTGAAGAGCCGTTTGAATCAGCATCATTACCCGTTGTACTTGGCTTGAGCGTGTTTTGGATGCAAATGCGGAGAGGCTCGCCTCAAATGAGGAGGCGTGTCCTTCCCGGAGTGTCTCTCGCAGCAACATCGCCAGAGGAGAATCGCTGGCTTCGGATTGCTCCTTCATGGCTTCCTGCAGACCTCGCCCTGCACCGACCGAGTCCGAAAGCGCCTCGAGGAAGTTGGGCAACTCATTTTCGATTGCACGCCGTCGACGTCGCTCGATCATGGGCGGAATGCCCCCCCCGATGCACGCCGTGGCAAGCACCACGAGGTAGAGGAGGAGGGGCGCATCGTTAAAGGATTCAAGAATGCCAAAAATCATAGGAACACCTCACAAACCCGGATCTTTGGTGTGCGCTTTCAATCCGATCAGCGCCATGCCAACAA
>Ga0181568_10001552_pt1 | contig 21157 bp, 18 predicted proteins | sample 101ome_20_FD_133758 | JGI IMG/M metagenome (GOLD analysis project Ga0181568, IMG submission 133758) | Coastal salt marsh microbial communities from the Groves Creek Marsh, Skidaway Island, Georgia - 101404AT metaG (megahit assembly) | ecosystem: Environmental > Aquatic > Marine > Intertidal...
ATTTGGTGCGGGTGGAGGGACTTGAACCCCCACGCCTTGCGGCGCCAGAACCTAAATCTGGTGCGTCTACCAATTTCGCCACACCCGCAACGGCGCTGTCCTTAGCAGAGGCTTTTGCGGAGTGCGAGGGGGAAAATTACCCTTTTTGCAATTTCTCAAAGGCCGCATCGCCCCGCACCAAAGGCTGCGCCACAATTTCGCCTTATTTCTGATGTTACCTCCCCACAGAGGCAAAAGCAGGCAAAGACCCGCGTCAAATGCGAGCAAAACAAATGACAATTCCCGTTAGCCCTGCGCTGCTTATGGGGTTGCGCGATTTGGTGCAAAGCCCAATTGACGCAAAGCCCGCGCTAGAGACGCAGCTCATTATGGCAGATTTGCCCATTCTCACCCTTGAGGGGGCCTTGCCCGCAGAACATCTCTATGTGGGGGATTGTGTCATCACCAGTATTGGCGCCCTGCCCCTTCAGGCACTGATGCCTGTGCATATCTCCCCCCAACCCCTGCGCGTGGTGCATCTTGAGGCCTATGCGCTTGGCTCTGACCAGACGCAGCCTTGTGATCTCTTTCCCAGTCAATTGTTGAAAACGCGCCAAGGTGAAATGGCCTTTGCGCGGGATTTCATCGGGCAGCGGGGCGTTAGGTATCGCAATCTGTCAAAGGCGCGCTTGTTGGCCTTACATTTTGCGCGCGATGTCCAGATTTTTGCCAATGGGCTGATCCTACAGGGGGCCCATTCAGTCGATCAGGCCGCAGCCTAAAGCCACAGTTTTCAAACTGATTAAATTTTGTGCGCAGCGCACAAATATGTTGCAAGTCCCCAAATTTCCCTTGAGAGAGAGCAGCGCGAGCGGGCAATCAGATTGCCCCGCCCCGCACAACATGGTGTCAGAAAGGCGCAATGCACGCAGGAAGGCGAGGGCCACATGAAAAAAATCGAAGCGATCATCAAACCATTCAAGCTTGATGAAGTGAAAGAAGCGCTTCAGGAAATCGGCATTCAAGGTTTGTCGGTGACCGAAGTCAAAGGGTTTGGCCGTCAAAAAGGTCATACAGAGCTTTATCGCGGCGCGGAATATGTGGTTGATTTCTTGCCTAAGGTGAAAATCGAAGTTGTTCTTTCCGATGATATGGTCGATGGCGCGATTGAGGCGATCATTGACGCGGCGAAGACCGATAAGATTGGGGACGGTAAGATTTTCGTCTCCACCATCGAGCAAGCGATCCGCATCCGCACAGGCGAGTCTGGTGAAGACGCGCTCTAAGGCATGAGGCCAAAATAGCCAGGGTCGCTTTGGCCCTATCTCACTCCCCAAAGACCAAAATGTAAGGGAAGGTCACGATGAGCAAAGACAAGGTTCTTAAACTGATCAAAGACGAAGACATCGCATATGTCGATATTCGTTTCACAGACCCGCGCGGCAAGATCCAGCACGTTACCGTGATGTCTGATCTGGTTGATGAAGATTTCCTCGATGAGGGCTTCATGTTTGACGGCTCCTCGATTTCTGGTTGGAAAGGCATCGAAGCCTCCGACATGAAATTGATGGTAGACACAGACAGCGCCTATATTGATCCGTTCTACGCAGAGAAAACCCTGTGCGTGCATTGTAACGTAGTCGAGCCTGACACGGGCGAGCCTTACGAGCGTGACCCACGCGGCACCGCCGTTAAGGCAGAGGCCTATCTGAAATCCACAGGCATTGGCGATGTGGCCTATTTCGGCCCAGAGGCCGAATTCTTCATCTTTGATGATGTGCGTTACTCGGTCGCCCCAAACAAAGTGGGCTACGAAATTGACGCGGTCGCAGCCGCATGGAACACCGATGCTGAGTTCGAGATGGGCAATATGGGCCATCGCGCGGGCCACAAGGGCGGCTACTTCCCTGTGAACCCAATTGACGAAGCCCAAGACCTGCGGTCTGAAATGCTGTCGACCATGAAATCCATCGGGATGAAAGTGGACAAGCATCACCACGAAGTGGCGACCTGTCAGCATGAATTGGGCCTGATTTTCGGGACATTGACCGAACAGGGCGACAACATCCTGAAATATAAATACATCATCCAGAACGTGGCCCATGCCTATGGCAAAACAGCCACCTTCATGCCCAAGCCTATGGCAGGCGATAACGGCACGGGGATGCATGTGAACATGTCGATCTGGAAAGATGGCAAGCCCTTGTTTGCAGGCGACAAATACGCGGATCTGTCAGATGAGGCGCTTTACTTCATCGGCGGCATCCTCAAGCACGCCAAAGCGTTGAACGCGTTCACCAACCCATCGACCAACAGCTATAAGCGTCTTATCCCCGGCTTCGAAGCCCCCGTTCTGCGCGCTTATTCTGCACGGAACCGTTCGGGCTGCGTGCGTATTCCATGGACAGAAAGCCCCAAAGCCAAGCGCGTTGAGGCCCGCTTCCCTGATCCGTCCGCAAACCCCTACTTGGCCTTCGCGGCCTTGTTGATGGCGGGTCTGGACGGCATTCAGAACAAAATCCACCCAGGTGAGCCTTCTGACAAAGATCTGTATGATCTGCCACCAGAAGAATTGGCCGAAATCCCAACTGTTTGCGCATCCTTGCGCGAGGCATTGGAAGAGCTGGAAAAAGATCACGACTTCCTGCTCAAAGGCGATGTGTTCACGAAGGATCAAATCGATGCCTATGCCGCGCTTAAGTGGCAGGAGGTCTATGCCTTTGAACACACCCCACACCCTGTGGAATACAAGATGTATTTCTCCTGCTAAGCAGCAGAAATCGAACAGAAAAGGCGCAAGCATTGCTTGCGCCTTTTTTATTCAGAACCGCATGAAACGCCGCATAAGACCTGTAGTCTGGCGCAGACGGCGCTCAGTCGCGCGGGCCTGTGTAGGATCACCCCCTCCACCTCGCCGCGCGACATGGTCGGTTGCTTTATTCACCCCACGCCAAATTATCCGCCTCATCACCATGCGGATCAGTGCCGAAATAAGGTTGCTCATCTCACCCTCAATCGCAGCCCCTAAAACAAGACTCGCAGAAAGCGGGCCATGTGAGATAATAACAGGATATTGGGGCAAAATCAGGGCGCGTCATCCTCGAACAAGGCGCCATCCTCATCTGCGTCATCCATATCGAAGGGCAGACCGCCCTCCTCCTCCTCTGGGGCTTCTGCGCCCTCCTCAGACAGGTTCAAGCCGCGCGGACGATTGTCAAGCAGCCCTGCATCGCGCAATTCCTTCACGCCCGGCAAATCGCGGGCAGATTCCAAACCGAAATGATCCAAAAACGCAGGCGTTACCACGAATGTGACGGGCCGGCCCGGCGTCATCTTGCGGCGGCCAAATTTGATCCATTCCATTTCGATTAATTGATCAATCGTGCCCCGATTGACAGAAACGCCGCGGATTTCTTCAATCTCGGCGCGTGTCACAGGTTGATGATAGGCCACGATTGCCAAGGTTTCGATTGCCGCGCGCGACAGTTTCCGTGTCTCGACCGTTTCGCGGCTCATCAGAAAGCCCAGATCAGCACTGGTGCGCATCGCCCATGCATCACCCACTTTGACCACATTCACACCGCGCCCCTCATAGCGGCGGCGCAGCAGTTGCAAGGCTTCAGCAGGATCACAACCATGCGGAAGGCGTGCTTCCATCTCGCGGATTGAGACAGGCTCGGCACTGGCAAAAAGCAAGGCCTCAATCATGCGTTCCTGTTCCGCCAAAGGGGGCGCTTGAAACAGGCTCTTCTCAGGCGTGCTTGAGGGTGCTTCAGCAGGTGTTTCGGGGGAAGTTTCAGGTGTATCCGCCACGCCGCTCATCTTTCATCATCCCTTCGTTTCACTTCAATTGGCGCGAATGTTTCCGCTTGGCGAATGACCAATTTTCCCGCCTTTACCAATTCCAAACTCGCCGCAAATGTGGCTGCGGTGGCAGAGCGGCGTTTTTTTGGATCCATGCCCCACCCATCGGGCAGATAGGTCAAAATATCCGTCCACTCGCCCGCATATCCGATCAGGCCACGCATCCGCTCTAGGGCTTGCTCCATTGTAAAGACGCTGTCGCGATCCATGACAAAGGGGCGAAAATCATCACGGGTTCTTATCCGCGCATAGCCCTGCATTAAATCAAGAAGGTTTGCGGTATATTTGACCTTGCGTGCATGGGTAACGGCCTCGGGAATGCCACGCACGAAACGATCCCGTCCCAAACGATCCCGCGCCATCAACTTGGCCGCGCATTCGCGCATGGCGCTTAATCGCTCCAATTGGAAGGCCAAATGCGCCGCCAATTCTTCGCCTGACGGGCCCTCTTCTTCGGGATCAGGCGGCAATAAGAGCCGCGATTTGAGATAGGCCAACCATGCGGCCATAACCAAGTAATCGGCTGCCAATTCAATCCGTAATTTGCGCGCCTCTTCCACGAAGGCCAAATATTGTTCGGCCAATCGCAAAACCGATATTTTGCGCAAATCCACCTTTTGCGTGCGCGACAATGTCAGCAATAGGTCAAGCGGCCCTTCAAACCCATCGACATCGACAATCAACGCCTCGGCCGCGCGGCGTTCGGCCACGCTATCCCATTCACCAGGATCGGCGAGAAGATTGTCATTTGCCGCCTCAGGGGGCAGCGCAGGTGTATCGCTCATATTGGGCCTTTTTCGCTTAGGCTGCGAAGTTCGGCATCTATCGCATATAAGTCAAGCGATGTCGCGGACTTGCGAGCCAAAAGTGCCGCCTGCGCGCGTTTTGCCGCGATCCCGTCCAACTGTCCAGAATGGGCAACGACCTCCTCCATTTCGGGCAGCTTGCCGTTGCAATGCAAAATCACATCACAGCCCGCCGCGCGGGCCTGTGTGCTGCGTTCTGCCAAACTGCCCCCAAGCGCCCCCATCGAGATATCATCGGTCATCATCAACCCTTGATACCCAATATCCTCGCGGATCATCCGCATCAGAACAGGGGACAGGGTTGCAGGCAGGTCGGGGTCAACTGCCTCATATATGATATGCGCGCTCATCCCCATTGGCAGATCAATCAGGGGCCGAAAGGCCGCGAAATCAACCGCCTCTAATTCACTGAGCGCGGCACTGACACGGGGGCAGCTTAGATGGCTATCTACCTGACCAAGCCCATATCCGGGCAGATGTTTCAAAATCGGGGCCACGCCCGCATCCATCAACCCTTCGGCATAGGCACGGGCAAAGGTTGCAACTGTGTCAGGCGCAAACCCGTAAAGGCGATTTTTTAACACCGCATGAGTTTCAGGCCGCACGACATCCGCCAAAGGCGCGCAATTAACGTCAAGCCCCACGGCACGCATCTCAAGCCCGATATAGGCCGCGCGCAAATATAAGGCGCGTGCAGCCGAGTGCGGGTCACGGCCTGCGATCATATCAAGGGGCGGTGTCCAGTGCCGCCAATGCGGTGGCCCCATGCGCTGCACACGCCCGCCCTCTTGGTCAATCAAAATCGGCGCATCCCACCCAACACAATCGCGCAAGCTATCGGTTAAGGCCCGCAGTTGGTCGGGGGTATCGATGTTGCGCGCAAAAAGAATAAATCCCCAAGGGTTGGCTGCACGAAAAAACTGCGCCTCATCCGCCGAAAAACTTAGGCCCTGCAGGCCAAGGATTGTGGCAGAATAAGGGATAGACATAGCCCTGCCCCCTCACCGAATGGTCGCAGGGATACAGGCCTGACCCAATGCCAAGAGCGCCGTGCAGAAACGGCGTGCATCATCCACCCCGTCAAACCCCGCGACGCGCAGACGGAAGAATTCCTGACCGCCCGAATTGGCCGCCATAATCACGCGGCCACGCCCTTCGAAAAAGCCATCATATTGCGCCGCAAGCCGATCCCATTCACGCCGCGCCGCATTGGGGCTGTCAAAGGCGCCAAGCTGCACAACCATGTCCCCCGCGGCAATGGTTGAAGGATCAATTTCAATGGCGTCATCACTGCTAGCATCACTGGGCACCTGCGCAAGGCTCAGATCCATCGTAAAGGGTCGCGGCGTTGGAATAAGTGATATCGTCACGCCCGCAACAGACGTAGGAATTCTGTCAACCTCAGGCGCAAGGTCAGGCTGAGGCGCATTCGGGCTTTCCCCCAAAGCCTCAGCCAAAAGCGCGGTGATCAAATCTTCGGTCGCCTGCGGCACATCCGCGACAGGCGGCGCAGGCGGCCCGATCAATTCAAAACTGTCAGGCGCGATAATGTCCAATTCAGGCGCGGCTTGGGGCATTTCAGCCTCAGGCGTTACCAAAAGGGTCACATCCTCGATCAAATCAACAGGCGGCGGCGCAAGGATAATTTGCGCGGCTGCAGGCCCCGCCTCACGCCCTGCGGCGATCTCATTCACGGCAAGGCCCATGTGATCCGCCTCAACCCCGCCCGGATCATCTGGCGGCACGCGAAACGGCTCGGATGGTGCGGCAATCACGGGCACACCAAGGGTTTGCCGTTTCAGCGCCTCATATCCCCAATACCCCCCAACCGCGACCATGGCGACCGACATCAGCCCCATGACCCCAAGACCCAGCTTGCGCACAGACTGCGTGCGTTCGACCTCGGCAAGGCTCGCGGTGATCTGATCGGCGGAGGCCTGAAGGTCGGGCGCGGCTGTGGCGCTGAGAGAATCCCACCCCGTTTGCGGCATCTGTGGCGCGCGCGCGGATCGGAGATCAAATCTTTGCGGCGGGTTGGCAAAAAGACGCGCTGGATCAACCGCCATCCCCCCGACAGGCCGTCTGGCCTGCGCAGAGTTTGCTATGCGCTGAAACGGTCTTTGCGCGGGAGGTTCTTTTTCATAAGCCGCCATGCCTGCCCTTTTCCGCCGTGATGCCCTTTGTTTTATGGGCTTATGTCACGACACTATCCTGCTCTGCCTCTGGCCTGCGGGGGGGTGAAGACGTTTCTCGCCTTACATTTTATCCGCAGGTATTACCCCTAAGATACCAAGACCGTTGGAAATAACAACGGCTACTGCATCAATAAGGGCCAATTTTGCCGAAGTCGTGGCCAAATCATCTTCTTGCAAAAAGCGCAGATGGGGTGCGGCATTGCCCTTATTCCACAGAGCGTGGAATTCAGCGGCCAGATCATAGAGGAAAAACGCAATGCGATGCGGCTCGTGCGATTGTGCCGCGATCTCGACCACACGCGGCCATTCCGCGAGTTTCGCCACAAGCGCGAATTCAGCAGGATCGTTGATCGCGTCCAGATTTTTGTGATCTATCGCGATGCCCAATTCGCCCGCCTTGCGCAGCACCGATTGAATGCGGGCATGGGCGTATTGGACATAGAACACGGGGTTATCTTTGGATTGCTCTAAAACCTTGTCGATATCAAAATCCAAAGGCGCATCGTTCTTGCGGGTCAGCATGATAAAGCGCGTGACATCGCGCCCAACCGCCTCGACCACATCGGACAGCATGACGAAAGTGCCTGCGCGTTTTGACATCTTAAACGGCTCGCCGCCTTTGAAGAGGCGCACCAATTGCGTAAGCTTAATATCAAGCGGCACCTTGTTTTCGGACAGCGCCGCCACGGCGGCCTTCATCCGTTTGACATAGCCGCCATGATCGGCGCCAAAGACATCAATCAATTCATCATAGCCACGGGTAACCTTGTCATAATGATAGGCGATGTCAGGGGCAAAATATGTCCATGCGCCATCCGATTTCATAATCGGGCGATCCACATCATCGCCATGCTCGGTGGATTTGAACAAGGTTTGTTCGCGCGGCTCCCAATCCTCTGGGGTTTTGCCCTTTGGTGGCTCTAACACACCGCGATAAATCAGGCCCTTACCCTTCAGGTCTTCAATCGCGGCTTCAATCCGCCCCGTGCCGTAGAGGGATTTTTCACTAAAGAAGTGATCCATTTTCACGCCAAGACTGTCGAGATCAGCCTCGATCAGCTGCATCATGGCCGCGATGGCGAAATCACGCACGGGGGCAAGCCATTCCCCCTCGGGGCGACCAAGATACGCATCCCCAACCTCGGATTTCAGGGCCTGACCCACCTCGATCAGGTAATCGCCTGGATAGGTGCCATCCTCAAAGGACACAGCCTGACCATGCGCCTCGAGATAGCGCAAATATACCGAACGCGCCAAAACATCGACCTGCGCGCCACCATCATTGATGTAATATTCGCGCGTAACGTCATATCCTGCGTAATCCAACAGGCTTGCCAAAGCATCGCCAAAGACCGCGCCGCGCGTGTGGCCCACATGCAAGGGCCCTGTCGGGTTGGCCGACACATATTCGATATTCACCTTGCGCCCCTGCCCGATATTGACGCGGCCATAGGCACCGCGCGCCTGCGCAATGCCGCGTAGCATCTCGCGCCATGTCTGAGCAGAAAGGCGAAGGTTCAGAAAACCTGGCCCCGCCACATCGGCGGTCTCAATCCGCGGGTCGGCCATCAGGATCGGGGCCAATGCATCGGCGATATCACGTGGCTTTAGCCCTGCAGGTTTTGCCAGAACCATGGCCGCATTCGTTGCCATATCGCCATGGGCGGCATCGCGCGGGGGTTCAACCGCGACATTGGCTAAATCAAGCCCTGCGGGCAACGTGCCTGCGGCCTCCATCTGACCCAAAGCGTCAATCACCAAGGCGCGAATATCGGCAAAAAGCATCATGTTTTATCATCCTGATTGTCTTGCGCCCTGCTCTATCAGGTTGCAGAGCAAGGTCAATGCCACAGGGCCCCTAGAAGACGGCCCCCAGACCCAAGTCACGATTGAAGATCCGCCGATGGGTTTGTAGTGCGAACCGATCCGTCATGCCCGCGATATAATCGCAAACCAACCGCGCAAGCGTGGTGTCATCTTGCGCTGCGCGCACTTCGGCCTGCCATTGGCGGGGCAGTTGGTCAGGGTGGGCCATCATATGCGGGAATAAATCATTCACGACATCCGTGACGATTGCGCGTGTCTCGACCACGCGCGGGGCACGATACATGCGGGTGAACAAAAACGCGCGCACCTCTTTGAGATCAGCAAAAACCTGATCCGAAAACCGCACCATTGCGCGCCCTGCGTGGCGGATATCTCGCGGCGACGCAGGGTCAAGCGCGCCAAGGGCTGTATTGGCATAGGCAATCACATCTTCAACCAATACCCCGAAAAAGCGGCGCAGCGCCTCGTGCCTGCGGCGGGTTGGGTCAACATCGGGATAGGCCGTATCTACCTCGCCAAAACACGGCCCCACAAGGGGCAGCGCCATAATATCGGCCACCTCAAATAGCCCTGCCCTTAGCCCGTCATGCAGATCATGATGATTATAGGCTATATCATCCGCAATCGCAGCAATCTGCGCCTCAAGGCTGGCATAGGTGGTCAATTCTAGATCATGGCGCGCATTATATTCAGCCAAGGCCCAAGGATATGGGGCGGCTACAGGCCCGTTATGTTTAGCAATCCCCTCAAGGCTTTCCCATGTCAGGTTAAGCCCGTCAAAATCCGCATAATGGCGTTCGAGATTGGTGACGATGCGAATGGCCTGCGCATTATGATCGAACCCGCCATAGGGCGCCATCAGATCGCAAAGTGCATCCTCGCCCGTATGGCCAAAGGGCGTGTGGCCCAGATCATGGGCCAGCGCAATCGCCTCGGTCAAATCCTCGTTCGCCCCAAGGGCGCGGGCAATCGTGCGGGCCACTTGCGCGACCTCGATCGAATGGGTCAGACGGGTGCGAAAATAATCGCCCTCATGCTCGACAAAAACTTGAGTCTTGTGCTTGAGGCGGCGAAAACTAGAGGCATGGATGATGCGGTCGCGGTCGCGCTGAAAGCAAGACCTGTGCCCACTTTCCGCCTCGGGGTAGAGCCTGCCGCGACTGTCGCTCGGAGTGCAGGCATAGTTTGCGCGCATGATCCCTATCCTTGCCGTTTCAATTTGGCGGTCTTATATTGTAAAACACTCTGTTCTAACAGCCCGCAATCACAGCAATTTTTGCCCAAACGAGATGGCGATGGATTTGAACCTACCTCCCAAAGTAACCCCCCGCGCCTTTGCGCGTCTGGCTGAGATTAACGCAGATACACCTGCCCCGAAGGCGCTGCGCGTGGCCGTTGAGGGGGGCGGGTGTTCTGGCTTTCAATATGATATTCGGCTTGATGATCCCGCCGATGGTGATCTGATCTTGGAGGATGCAGGCCAAAAGGTTGTGGTTGATGAAACCTCGCTGCCGTTTTTGGCCAATGCCGTGATTGATTTTTCTGAAGAATTAATTGGCGCGCGCTTTGTGATCGATAATCCAAATGCCGCGTCATCCTGCGGCTGCGGGATTAGCTTTTCTCTTTAACCCATTGATTTAAAGGGCCTGCGCTTATGAAAATAGCCACATTCAACATCAATGGGATCAAAGCGCGCATAGATGCCCTGCCGCAATGGTTGGATGAGGCGGCCCCTGACGTGGCGCTATTGCAAGAGATCAAATCGGTTGACGAGGCCTTCCCCCGCGAGATTTTCGAGGAGCGGGGCTATAACGTGGAAACCCATGGTCAAAAAAGTTTCAACGGCGTGGCCATTTTATCAAAATATCCGCTCGAAGATGTGATCCGCGGCCTGCCCGGTGACGCAGAGGATGAGCAGGCACGTTGGATTGAGGCCACAGTGGTCGGTCAAAAGGCGCTGCGGATTTGCGGGCTTTATCTGCCCAATGGCAATCCCTGCCCTGGCCCGAAATATGAGTATAAATTGGCGTGGATGGCGCGGATGCAGGCGCGTGTTGCCGAACTTTTGGCGGAAGAAACCCCCGTTTTGTTTGCAGGGGATTACAATATCATCCCCCAAGACGAAGATGCCGCCCGCCCCGATGCATGGCGTGAGGATGCATTGGCGCGTCAAACCAGCCGCGAGGCGTTTCGCAAAATCGTGAACCTTGGCCTGACGGATGCGTTTCGCGCACGGGTGCAAAGTGGCGACAATTATTCGTTCTGGGATTACCAAGCGGGGGCGTGGAACCGCAATGATGGGATCCGCATTGATCACATTTTGCTGTGCCCCTACGCGGCTGATCTTTTGCAAGATGTTGGAATAGATCGTGAAATCCGCGCGCGTGAAAAACCATCAGATCACGTGCCGGTTTGGGTTGAACTGGCTGCCTGATTTCCAGCGCCCCGCGATTTAGCCTATTCGCGGCATTTGCCCCCCCAATTTGGTCGAATTTAAGCTCCTCTGCCGCCATTTGGCGGTCTAGGTTTGGTGCAAAGTAAGGATCATCTCAACGGGAGGTATGGATGTCTGAAACAGCGCGGGTCGTGATTATCGGGGGTGGTGTTGTGGGGGCATCCGTTCTCTACCACCTCGCCAAAGCGGGTTGGACAGATAGCCTTTTGATCGAACGGTCTGAACTGACCTCGGGCAGCACATGGCACGCAGCGGGCGGGTGCCACACCATCAACGGTGATCCAAATGTTGCCAAGCTTCAGAAATACACGATTGATCTTTATAATGAAATTGAAGAGCTGTCAGGTCAGGCCACAGGCTTTCACATGACAGGTGGGGTGATGTTGGCCTCCACGCCTGAGCGGTTTGATTGGTTGAAATCCATCTCTGCCAAAGGGCGCTATCAGGGCATTGAAACCGAAGTGATCACCCCCGAAGAGGCGCATGAGCTGATGCCGCTTCTTGATCCGCGGCAGTTTACGGGCGCTTTGCGCACCGTTGTCGATGGCCATCTTGACCCTTCTGGTGTGACCTATGCCTATGCCAAATCCGCCAAAATTCTTGGGGCCAGCTATCAGACCCACCGCATGGTGACGGGCATCCTGCGCGCGCGCGATGGTGGTTGGATCGTTCAAACCGACAAAGGCGACATTGCCTGCGAGCATGTGGTGAATGCAGGCGGGCTTTGGGCGCGCGAAGTGGGGCGCATGGTGGGCCTTGAACTGCCCATCTTGGCGATGGAGCATATGTATCTCATCACCGAAGACATGCCCGAAGTGGCCGAGATCAACGCAAAAACGGGCCGCGAAGTGATCCATGCGGTCGATTTCGATGGCGAGCTGTATTTGCGCCAAGAACGTGGCGGGATGCTTATGGGCACCTATGAGAAAGCCTGTGTCCCATGGTCGACCCGCAACACGCCCTGGGAATTCGGGCATGAACTGCTGCAACCCGATATTGACCGCATCGCGCCAAGCCTTGAGGTGGGGTTTGAACATTTCCCCGCCTTTGCGAATGCGGGCATCAAACAAATCATCAATGGCCCCTTCACCTTTGCCCCCGATGGCAATCCGCTGATCGGGCCTATTCGCGGACTTGAGGGGATGTGGTCAGCCTGCGGGGTTATGGCGGGCTTCAGCCAAGGCGGGGGTGTTGGTCTGGCGCTGGCCAATTGGATCACCCAAGGGGATCCTGGCTTTGACGTGTGGGCGATGGATGTCGCGCGCTATGGCGATTGGACGACCCTCAGCTACACCAACCCAAAAGTGCAAGAAAACTATTCGCGGCGGTTCTCAATCAAATTCCCGAATGAGGAATTGCAGGCCGCCCGCCCCCATAAGACCACGCCAATTTATGATCGCATGGTCGGGCTTGGTGCGCAGATGGGCGAATCTTGGGGGCTTGAAATGCCGCTTTGGTTTGCTCCCGAAGGTGTGCGGGATCAATTCTCATGGCGGCGCTCAAGTGATTTTGACCATGTTGGGGCCGAGGCGCGCAATTTGCGCGAGGCTGCGGGCCTGTTGGAAATCTCGGGCTATTCGAAATTTCGGATCGCGGGCGCGGATGCAGGCGCGTTTCTTGACCGCGTTTTGGCCTGTGCCTTGCCCAAACCTGGTCGGATGACGTTGGCACCGATGTTAAAGGAAAATGGCAAGCTGCAAGGTGATCTCACCTGCGCCTGCCTAGATCCTGAGACTTATATGCTGTTTGGCTCTGGCATGGCTGAAAATTTCTATGCCCGTTGGTTCGAGGCCCAAAAATTGAGCACCGAAGACGTCACCATTGAAGTGATCGGTTTGGGCCTTAGCGGGCTGCATATTGCAGGGCCAAAGGCGCGCGACATCCTTGCGCAAATTGCCCCTGATATGGCGAAGATGCGCTTCATGGATTTTGCGAAAATGGATGTGTCCATGGCCCCCGCCTATGTCGGGCGGGTCAGCTTTACGGGTGATTTGGGCTATGAGATTTGGATGCGCCCAGAATTCCAGCGCCAAATTTTTGAGGCCTTGTTGCGCGTTGGGGCGGATCACGGGCTGCGTCCTATCGGTCTGCGGGCGCTCAATTCTTTGCGTTTGGAAAAGAATTTTGGCGGATGGGCGCGCGAATATCGCCCCGTCTATGGCCCGCTTGAGGCCCGTCTTGATCGGTTTGTGGCTTATGCCAAACCCGCTGATTTTATCGGCAAAGCCGCAGCCTTGGCCGAGCGAGAGACGGGCGGAGCTTTACGCCTAATGAGTTTCGCAATTAACGCACATGATGCCGATGTGATCGGGGATGAGCCAATTGATTTTCAGGGGAAAACCATCGGTTGGGTTACATCTGGCGGCTATGCCCATGCCAGCGCGACATCGGTTGCGATGGGATATGTGCCGAAGGAATATGCCGATCAGGCGGATGGCTTCACCATCGAGGTTTTGGGCCATGCCCTAAAGGCCACGCCCCTGCCCCAGCCCCTGTTTGACCCAGAGGCAAAAGTCATGCGCGCGCCTTAATCGGCGCGCCATTCCTCAAGCGCGGGATTTTCGCGAATGCCGCTTTGGCCAAATGGCCACCATCGGCGTGCTGATCTTTGCGGCGGTGTGTCGGGTATGCGGGCATAATACATTTCGCGCGCGCCGAAATAGAAACTCACCACCGCCCCCAAAAGCCACCAAAGCGGCTCGGGGATGGCCGCCAAACCCGTCATGCGCGCGGCAAAAGCCACAGGGTCGATCATGGCAAAGGCGAATAGGCCAATGACCGACAGCGCCATCAAAGGACGCGGCAGGCGGTTTAGCCCATTAATCGCACGGTCAAACCCCGTGCTGCCACTATGGGTGAATTCGGCCGCGTAGCTGCGCAAGATTTCTGCGCGAAATTCTGCATCTGCGGCCTCGCGCGCGGCCGCATTGCCGGCAAAGACCTCGGATATATTTTCAACAGTCTGGCCAAGGGCCGTTAGCCCGCCAAGCGCCCCAATCACCGCCATGATTTAACCCTTTCGTGATGCTCTGCCGCGCTTAAATGATATTTGGGCGACAAGAATGTTTCTGCCCGCGTGATCCAACCGCCCTTTCCCCCATCGCGCTTGCGCGCAAATTTCCGCAAACTGGGGCGTCTCTCCCCCAAGCTGTAATAGAAATTGCGCCGCGCAATGGCATAGGCATCAATCAACGCGCGCTCATTTCGGCTGCTTGCGGCCTGTGCGGCCCGTGCGGTGATGGGCCCAATCACCCCATCAACCGCGACATCAAACCCCATATCGCGCAGCAGGCGTTGCAGCAAAATGATCGCCTGCGCCCCCGCATTCACCTGCATATCGTAAACGACAGGCTGCAACGCCTCAGGCAGCAAATATATGCGCGGGGCGCGATAGTAATCTTCTTCGAAAATTTCGATGGCAATGGCGCGCGTCAGGCGAAGGATATCATCACGGTCGATGTCACCATCGCCATCCAAATCGCGCCCTGCATTTCGCAGGGCGGCCAAGGTGATGCCAAAATTTGTAGGGCCGCCCGGATCATGGGGATCATCGGAAAAGCCGCCCTCATGGCTTAGGATCTGGTGTGAAATCGCCCGAACCGAAAGCATGGGCGCGCCCTCCCTGCTCTGCGGTTAATGACGGGGAGGGTCTATCAAACTATGGTTAAAACAGGCTTAACGGCTCAACGATAGGCATGCAGGCGACCATCTGCGCTGACCACATAAAGCGTATCATTGACAACAATGGGTTGGCTTGCTGCCCCGCCCCGCAGGGGAAGGTTGCCACCAAGCGCCGCACCTGTTTCGGGATCAAAACGCAGAATTTCCCCATCGCCCGTGGCCAAGATCAAATGACCCCCCGCCAAAATCGGCCCGTAATAGGTAAATACGGCCTTGCGGCGGCGCTCGCGGCGGGCCTCGTAAAGGGGCAATTCGGTTTCCCAAATCATCTCACCAGTCGCTTGATCAAGACGGATCAACGCATTGCGGTCAGATACGAAAAACACGGAATTTCCTGCAACGATCAGACCAGAATAGGCCCCTTCTGTCGCTGTCCAAAGACGCTCGCCCGATCCCGCATCGATCGCGACAACGCGGCCAGACAGATTGCCCGCATAAAGCCTGCCCCCCACCAGAACGGGGTCAGAGGTGATATCGTTGATATAATTATATGCCACACCGATCCGCTCACCCGCGATGGCGCCCGACCAGACCCGCACGCCCGATTGGCGCAGCACGCCTGTCAACTCGCCCGAGCCAAAGGGAAACACGACCAACCGCGAGGTCAGCGCAGGGGATGGGCTGCCTGACAAGACCGCAGGGGCCCCAGTTGCGGGGATTTCCCACCGCACACGCCCCGTGGCCGCATCCACGGCATAGGCCTGATCATCACGGCCCATCACATAAACAACGCCGCCCGCCACGGTTGGTGCGCCAAGCGTTGCCCCAAGACGTTGACGCCATGAAATAGCACCGCTTGCGGCATCAATGGCCAGCAATTCACCATATCCGGTCGTTGCAAAAATCTGATCCCCTGCGGCGCCAATCCCGCCGCCAGAGACACCGCCATCGCGTTCGCTTGAAGGGGTTAAATCAGTGCGCCAAATCACGGCTCCCTCGGGCGAGGTCGCCTGAAGCCCTGCATCACTATCAAGCGTAACAATTGCGCCATTTGTAAAAATTGGGTCAGCGGTCAGTCGGGTGCGTCTGCCATTGCCTTGGCCAATATCCGTTGACCACAGCAGGCTTGCTGATTGCGAGAACCCAAGCGCAGGGATCGCATTCGCGGCATTCGCACCGCGCAACGGCCAGTCCGTCAAACTTTGCGCTGTTGGTTGCGCGAAAGGCACGAGGGCCGCATCCGCCGCCTCAGCGGTGGCGCCCAACCCTTCCTCGCTTGGCAAGGTTTGCGCCAAAGGCACGCGTGTTCCGAACCGTTCACCTTGCAAGATCGGCTCGCGCTCACAGCCCGTCAAAAGGGCCAAAGCGATGAGGCTGACACCGCAGAGCCGCGCCACAGGTTTTGCGTAAGAAACGGTATTGTGCATGAAACCTGTCCCTTTATTCAGATGACGCGCTTTGGCCCGTGATCGTAGCGCCACTTTGCAGCGCGAAAATCAAGGCGCTGATCCGCTGACGCTGTGACAGGGTCAAAACGGATTGCTCAGACAAGGCCTCAAGTGCTGCAATCGCCCCCTCTTTATCGCCCGCCTTTAAGAGTTCCAGCGCCTGCATTTCACGCGCGATGCCTGCGAAAGGCGCACCATCCTCGGCCAAACGCGCCAATGTTGCATCGACCAATCCCTGATCCTCCAAGGGGGCGAGGATATGGGCACGCAACAGGGCCAAATCGCGATAACGCGGCAAGAGATCGGGTGCATCTGCAATCGCGCGCAACGCCGCTGCAGCGGCCACAGGGTCGCTTTCGCTGAGGTCTGAGGCGCTAATGAAAGCCAATAGCAGCTCTTGATTACTGCGGCTTGGGGTGATCTCAGCGAGGGCCGCAGCGCGGGCTTCGGCATCGGGCAGATCTAGGGCAGCAATCACCGCGTCCCCAAAATCACGCGCCGCCGCAAGATCGCGACTTGTGCTGATCTCGCGATAGGTCGCGGCCCCCACCAATGCGACAACAGCCAAAACGCCAACCCAGCCCCACCTTTTGAGCGCGCGAAACAGCTGATCGCGGCGCAATTCTTCGGTGACTTCATCAATGAAACTGTCGCTTTGGCTCATGCTGTGCCGTTCTCTCTTTAAAATCAAACCCCACGTGCCTCACTTAACGCGAAGCACAGAGCTTTGCCAAGTGCAACCGCACCCAAACGGCGTATTCGCAACAGATGGCCAAATTCTGTCACAAAATAAAAACTAAACCATTCCGTTCATTCTTGCGAACGTGGGTATAAAAGACTAATCTAAACGCAACAGTTCACTCGTATGAGCCAGAAAGCGTTACCCAACCAAACGCAGAACACAAAAGATCAGCGGGCGTGATCAGATCATATATCCGCCCCAAAAAGAGGTTATTTAATGCGCATTTTTCCAGTCATCACGGCCCTTTTGGTCTGCGCGGCGCTTTATGTGCTGATTTTTCAGCGCGATGCCTTGATGGGGCGCGACAGTGAAAGCCCTGCGGCGGCTGAGGCCGCGCAAATGGACAGCGGCACATTTGGGGATGCGATGCGCGTGGTGATTTTGCCAAGCCGCGCTGAGGTGATTTCCGATGCCGTGCGTCTGCGCGGACGATCCGAGGCCGCGCGCTTTGTTGAGATTCGCGCAGAAACCTCGGGTCGGATTATTTCAGACCCGATCAAGGCGGGCCAATCCGTGACCGCAGGTGATATTCTGTGCCAAATCGATGAAGGCACCCGAGCTGCAGCGCTAGTCGAGGCTGAGGCCGCGCGCAGCACCGCTGAAGCGCAACTTGCAGCCGCGCAAATTGACGCCAATGCCGCAACCCGCCTGAATGAGAGCGGTTTTGCCTCTGAGACACGCGCGGCCATCGCCTCAGCCAGCCTCAGCAGCGCCGAGGCTGCCTTGCGCTCGGCTGAGGCGGCCATTGATCGCGCCGCGGAAGAATTGGCCCGCGTAGAAATTCGCGCCCCCTTCAACGGGCTTTTGGAAAGCGACACTGCGGAACTGGGCACATTGATGCAGCCGGGCGCATTATGCGCCACGGTCATTGATCTTGATCCAATCAAATTCGTTGGGTTCCTGCCCGAGGCTGAATTGGCGCGCATCAGCATCGGCCAAACGGCAACCACGCGGCTGGTGGATGGGCGTGAGGTGGACGGAATTGTGCGATTTGTTGCGCGTTCCGCTGATCCGCAAACCCGCACCTTCCGCGTTGAGATTGAGGCAGAAAACCCCGATCTCAGCATTGGGGATGGCCAAAGTGCCGATATCGCCATTGCCACCGAAGGGACAGCCGCCCATTTGGTGCCAAGTTCTGCGCTGACTTTGGATGATCAAGGTGATTTGGGGCTGCGTGTTGTGGCCGAAGATAATCTTGTTGCATTTTACCCCGTCACCCTCTTGCGCGACACGCCTGATGGGGCCTTAGTCACAGGGCTGCCTGAGCAGGTCGACATTATCATCGTGGGGCAGGAATTTATCTCAAACGGGGGGCAGGTCGTGCCTGTCTCGATCCATGACATCCCCACAGGCCAAAACGCCACGATTGATGCAGCGCGATCCGCGCTTGGAGGGGCACAATGACCGGGATCATCGATTGGGCCGCCGCCCGTGCGCGGATGGTCGTGGCCTTTATCGTTTTGTCGCTGACGGTTGGTGCGGCCGCCTATGTCGGACTGCCCAAAGAGGGTGAACCTGACATTGATATTCCCGGTTTGTTTGTTTCTGTCCCCTTCCCCGGCATTTCCGCCGAAGATAGCGAGCGCCAATTGGTGCGTCCGATGGAGACCGAGTTTCAAGATCTCGATGGATTGAAATCCATCAACTCCACCGCCGCCGAAGGTTATGCAGGGATCTTTATCGAGTTTGAATTTGGATGGGATAAATCCGCAACCATTGCCGATGTGCGCGATGCCATGAACCGCGCCGAGACGCAATTCCCCCAAGGGGCGGAGAACTATTCCATCAATGAAATCAATTTTTCGGAGTTTCCAATCATCATCGTGGCGCTGTCTGGCAACGCGCCCGAGCGCACATTGATCCGCCTTGCGCAGGATTTGCAAACACGGCTTGAGGGGTTGTCGCCTATTTTGGAGGCGGGGATTGCAGGCGCGCGCGATGAGATGTTGGAGGTCTTGATCGACCCGCTCTCGCTAGAGGCTTATAATGTCACGGCGCAGGAATTGATTTCGGCGGTTGTGAACAACAACCAATTGATCGCGGCAGGCGTGGTCGACACCCCAACGGGTGCCTTATCTGTGCGCATTCCATCCTCGTTTGAAAGTCCGCAGGACGTTTATGATTTGCCCGTCAAGGTAAATGGTGACCGCGTTGTGACCTTAGGGGATTTGGCGCAAATTCGCCTCACCTATGAGGATCGCACGGGCGCTGCGCGCTTTAACGGAAACCCCACGATTGCGCTTCAGGTCGTCAAACGCCAAGGTTTTAACATTATCGACACCGCCGAATTGGTGCGCCAAGAAGTGGCCGCCTTCGAGGCGGAATGGCCCGAAGAATTGCGTGCTGCTGTTCATATCACCACCTCCTTGGATCAATCCAAAACCGTGGCCTCGATGGTGGCACAGCTTGAAGGGTCGGTTTTGACTGCAATCGCGCTTGTGATGATCGTTGTTCTGGCCACGCTTGGCACAAGATCCGCGCTTCTTGTGGGCTTTGCCATCCCCACCTCATTCTTATTGTGTTTTATCTTTTTGGGCATCATGGGCATCGCGGTTTCAAATATCGTGATGTTCGGCCTGATCTTGGCCGTGGGGATGCTCGTTGATGGCGCAATTGTTGTGGTCGAATATGCCGACAAACGCCTTGCTGAGGGCGCGCGCCCCATGCAGGCCTATACAGATGCCGCCAAGCGGATGTTCTGGCCCGTTATATCTTCGACCGCGACCACGCTTTGCGCCTTTCTGCCAATGTTATTCTGGCCCGGGGTTCCGGGTGAATTTATGGGGATGCTTCCCGTCACGTTGATCTTTGTTCTCTCCGCCTCTCTGATTGTGGCGCTGGTCTATCTGCCCGTGATGGGGGGCGTTGCGGCCCGTCTGTCGCGAAGCGCGGATCGCTTTGGTGTGCTGTTGATGCGCCTTGTGCCAAGTCGCGCCATTCGCATCGCTCTTGCGGTTGTGGTGGGGTTTGCCCTGTTTCAATCCGCCTTGATGGTTATGCGGGGCGGCGGTGCGGGGCCAGACACCCCCGCCCTTCTTGCGATCCTGCCGGGCGTTTTGGCTTTTTCGGTTACAGGTTTGGCCATGTCGGTTGTCATGGGCACATTGATCCGCCCGCGCGTGGTTGAACGGGTTGAGGGCGGATATAAGCGCACAAGATTGGGCCTGCTGATAGAGCGTTTGGTGGGCAACCCGTTTGCCCCCGTTTTGACCATTGCCGCGGTTTTGGGCTTTGTTGTCGTGACCTTCAGCTATTACGGGGCCAACAATAACGGCGTGGATTTCTTCGTGGAAACCGAGCCTGAAAACGCAATTGTCTATGTGCGCGCGCGGGGTAATCTGTCGGTCGAAGAAAAAGACGCTTTGGTCGCACAGGTCGAGGCGCGGGTGCTTGGCTTTGAGGGCGTGCGCGATGTCTTTGCCTTTTCGGGTGATGGCGGATTGAACAATAACACTGGCGGCGCAAGCGCCCCTGAGGACACAATCGGTCAGGTTCAAATAGACCTCGCCCCATGGGGAACGCGGGCCGATGGCAATATCATTCTTGATGCGATCCAAGCGGAGTTGGACACCATTCCCGGCATCCATACCGAGATATTCGAGCAGGCCAATGGCCCTGCCAATGGCAAGCCGATTGATCTCGAACTAACAGGCGATGATTGGGCGCAACTTCAGCAAGCTACGGCGGACGTTCATGCCTATTTCGAGAGCCTCGAGGGACTGACCCTCATCGAAGATACCCTGCCCCTGCCGGGGATTGATTGGCAGATCAATGTCGATGTCGAGGCCGCAGGCCGCTATGGTGCGAATGTGGCCACAGTGGGCGCTATGGTGCAATTGGTCACGCGCGGGATTTTGCTTGATCGGATGCGCGTGCCGACATCGGATGATGAGATTGAAATTCGCGTGCGTTTTCCAGAAGATGCCCGTGTCCTCTCGACCCTAGACACCTTGCGCGTGCGCACCGCAGATGGATTGGTGCCGCTGTCAAATTTCGTCACATGGGAACCCGTGCGCCGTTTGGCCGAGATCAAACGCCTTGATCAATCGCGCATCTTTCAAGTGAAGGCCGATGTTATCTCGGGTCTTATGCGGGTGACGATCGGGGATCGCAACTTGGGATTGCTGCGCAATGCGGCGCCTGAACACGCCAACAGGCCCGCTGAATTCAGCATAGATGGGCGCGACTATGTGCTTCATTCCTTGGCCGAAGGCGTGAGC
>Ga0181568_10001562_pt1 | contig 21102 bp, 20 predicted proteins | sample 101ome_20_FD_133758 | JGI IMG/M metagenome (GOLD analysis project Ga0181568, IMG submission 133758) | Coastal salt marsh microbial communities from the Groves Creek Marsh, Skidaway Island, Georgia - 101404AT metaG (megahit assembly) | ecosystem: Environmental > Aquatic > Marine > Intertidal...
ATGTTTTACATGGATTATCCCAAGCCTAGTCATGTCTTAGCTCAAACTTTTGATAATTTTATAAAAGATAAAGGCTTTAAAGGTCCCTGGGGGATCCCAGATGTAGCCGATGGAGTCACCGATGTGGAAAGTGCGGCGCATGGGTTTGTTCGCTTCGAAAGTGGGCAGGTCCTGAGCTTTCAGGTTTCTTGGGCGGAGATGAACAAACAGGAAGAGGTTTCGGTAACCTTCCAAGGATCGAAAGCCGGAGGAATGGTTCGCAGGTTGTTCGGGCGTGATGGCATAGATGCCACAGCCATTGATGATTGTGAACTTTATGTCCAAGAGAATGGTCGCTCTGTGAATCGCTCCATTGTGGTCGAAGAGTGTGAAGATATGGGCCGAATTCGCTCGGCACAAAATTTTGCCCTGACTTTGCAAGGGAAAGAAGATCCCTTAAACACTCCTGATCAGGCTCTGGCCTTGATGAAAATCATTGATGCCACCTACGAGTCCGCTCTTACTGGTAAGCCCATCGAAATTGTTTAATCAGAAAACAGCCTAGATAGCTTGCCAATGGGGCAGCTTTTTTTCATATTAACCGCTTAACTATGAGCAAACAGTATAATAAATTAATCAAGCGTCGCCGACGTGCCGCTTACTTGGCACGCCGCAAAAAGGCCCTCGCGGAAAATTCTGCCCCCAAAAAACCGGCTCCTAAGGCTAAACCAGCCAAGAAGGTTTCCAAGTCTGTGCCTAAGAAACCCGCTGCGAAAGAAGAGCCCACGACCGTGGCAGCCAAAGTTAAATCTTCAGATAAGGCAACCGCAGCTGATGTACTTGGACCGGACACAGGGTCTACAGAAGCTCCTGCTTCGGAATAAAAGAGCCCACCTTTTTTCGCATAGCTTTTCTATGGTCTAAGTTATGCGGGTGACTTTTTTCAAACCCGCTTGCATTCTCTTTTTCTGGTTTTCTTTTTCTGCATTCCTGTCTGCGGAAGTAAGAATAGAAGTCAGAAAAATCGTCTACTTGGATGCAGCCGGCTTTCAAAGAATTCCTGAATATTTTTCTGGTCGTGAGTATGAGGGGTCTAAAATTTATTGTCGCTCGAATGAGATTAGTCGAAGTGGGTTCTATTTCATCTTGAAAGTCTTGGGTCCCTCCAACCCGATCCCAGGCTTACATTGGAATATTGACTGGGTAAGTCCAGATTCCCCCTTCCCCCAATCAAAAATTATACCCATCAGCAATCAGGATATTTTTGGGAAAGAAGTTTTCATTGGTCTCACCGGAAAGGATTGGCCAAACCCTCGGGCTCAACCTCTTGCGTGGTGCTTAAAATTAATGGATGGCCAGAAAGATTTGGTGGCCAAGCATCCGAGTTTCCTTTGGTCTAAAGAGATGTCCTCAGACTTGCCATGACTCAGGTTTGGAAGCCAATAGGTAAGCAAGATATAATTTCATTAACCGGTATTGTTGAAACTCTTTTGGGAGGCCAAAGCTTCGCCTGGAACTCCTTAAGTAATCACCGTTGGAGGGGAGTCATCTCTCGATCGGTCATCGAGCTTCAGTGGAAAAAAAGACAATTAAGTTGGTCGCAAACCGGTGGGACTCCCCTAAACGAAAGCACTCTGCTTGATTACCTTTGGCTCGATGATTCCTACATCGCTGCGATCGATGCATTACCATGGCGGAGTGATTACATATTAAATCGTGCGATACAAAAATTTTCAGGGCTAAGGATACTTAGGCAGCCCATCGAGGAGGTCCTTATGGTTTTTTTACTCAGTTCGGCCAAGAGCATTCCTCAAATCAAAGAATTGCGGACTAAAATCCACAGGTTACTTGGAAATGATTTAGGAGGTGGAAACTATGCTTTTCCTGGATGGGATCGATTGGCTAGTTTGTCCGAAGAAAGGGCTCGATCACTTGGCATGGGTTATCGAGCAAAATATCTAGTCGGCACCGCCCGCTTTCTTCAGCAAAGACCAGACTGGCTCGATGAATTAAAACAATTATCCTACAATCAAGCTAAAATGACTTTAATGGAACTTCCGGGAGTTGGTCCCAAAATTGCCGATTGTGTCTTGCTATTTGGTGGCGGGAAAACGGAGGCTTTCCCCATCGATACTTGGATTTTTCAGTCTCTACAAAAGCAATACCGCTTAGAGGGGTGGAAAGTAGCTCAAATGCAAGATTTTGCTCAGATCCACTTTGGCCAGCACGCTGGACTGGCTCAGCAGTTTCTTTTTTCTTTAGAACGCACGGAGGCTCGCAAATCACTGTCGCAAAAGTGAAAAATTCGAGCATGCAGAAATCCAATTTACAACCTGGCACAGTAATTGCCTCAGAAATATAAGTTAGCTAAATGAGCCGATCCTATCAATTTGATGGTTACAAGACCGATTGTTTCTTTGACGAAATGTTTGGTGAGGGGAATAAACTTCATCCTAGATCACATTATCAAAAAATCTTCAAGCGGCTCGATTGTCTTACGGAGAAAGAAATATCAGAGAGAAGACAGCAAGCCGACGCTTCCTTTCTTGAGCATGGTATCACCTTTACCGTTTATGGAGATGATGGGGGTACAGAACGCATTTTCCCATTCGACTTAATTCCACGTATCATCCCTTCAAGGGAATGGAATCTAATTGAAAGCGGGCTTAGGCAAAGGATACTTGCCCTCAATCTGTTTCTTAATGATATTTATCATGGCAGAAAAATTATCAAGGATGGAGTGATTCCAGAAGAAATTATCAACTCCTCTAAAAATTTTCGTCCAGAAATGGTTGGGTTTGAACCACCTCAAGAAGTTTACGCTCATATTTGTGGTACTGATCTAATTCGGGATGACGATGGAAATTACTTAGTTCTTGAAGATAACGCACGCTGTCCTTCAGGAGCCTCTTACCTTCTAGAAAATCGAGAGATTATGAAGCGGGCATTCCCCCAAACTTTTGGGGGAATGTCGGTTCGTCCAGTTGAGGCTTATCCAGATCTCTTGCTCCGTACTCTAGAGTATTTATCCCCCAGGAAATCACAGAAGCCTGTTTGTGTGTTACTCACACCGGGTGTTTATAATAGTGCCTATTTCGAGCATACATTTCTTGCCCGACAGATGGGCATTGAGATCGTCGAAGGACAAGACCTTATTGCCATTGATTCTTGTATCTACATGCGGACAACGCGCGGATTGGTGCAGGTCGATGTGATATACAGGAGGTTGGATGATGACTTCTTGGATCCCCTCACCTTCAGAAAAGATTCCATGTTAGGCGTTCCAGGCTTAATGGATGCTTATCTCAAGGGAAATGTGGCTCTAGCGAATGCCGTCGGCACAGGGGTCGCGGATGATAAAGTGACTTATGCTTTCGTGCCCCAAATGATCAAGTACTACCTAGATCAAGACCCTATCCTTGACAATGTCCCTACCTATCTATGTTGGCGAGATGAAGATCGGTCTTATGTTCTAAATAATCTCCAAAGCCTGGTGGTAAAAGCAGCCAATGAGTCAGGTGGGTATGGGATGCTTATTGGCTCTCAGTCCACCAAAAAGGAGAGGGAGGAATTTGCCCGATTGATCCAAAAGCATCCTCGCGAATACATTGCACAACCCATTGTATCCCTCTCGCGTCATCCTACTTTTTGTGAAGACGGGATTGAGGGTAGGCATGTTGATTTACGCCCCTTTATTTTATTTGGAGAAGACATTGAAATTGTTCCTGGTGGATTGACCCGCGTAGCCCTTAAAAGGGGCTCCCTTGTGGTCAATTCATCTCAAGGTGGAGGAAGTAAGGACACATGGGTATTGAAGGATTTTTAGGTTATGCTTTCACGGGTTGCAGATAATCTTTATTGGATGAGTCGCTATATTGAGCGCTCAGAAGGTATGGCCCGAATGATTCAAGTGCATCAAAACCAGGCACTGGAATACGCCCAGGATGACCAGCAGTTAGATTCGTTTTGGCAACCGGTTCTGCAAGCAGTTTGTGCCGAGGAAGTACGGCCCAATTCTTCGGGAATAAGGAAGATCGGAAAAGAGTTGATTTTTTCAAAAGTATATTCGAATTCGATCTATTCCTGCATCTCATCTGCCCGTGAAAATGCTCGCATGGTACGGGACCAATTATCGGAAGAACTTTGGTTAGAACTTAACCATATTTATTTATTCTTCCGTGATGGTGAGGCAGAGGAACTTTATCGTCAGGGAAGTGACTTTTTGCTTGATCGGGTCACTCGCTTTTCAGTGGTTTTTCAAGGTCTTGCCGATGCTACAATTCCGCATGGTGAAGGCTGGCGTTTTCTTTCTCTGGGAAAGTATTTAGAGCGTGCAGATCAAACCAGCAGAATGCTTGACACTCTGAATCTCCGACCCAAGGAACCGACCCGGGCTGACCAAATGGCCGTCCTCAGATGTTGCACAGCTTTATCGGCATTTAGGCAGCAATTCCGCGGAAACCTCTCTCTCGAAAATGTGGCAAGCTTTCTACTTTTCTCCGAGGACTTTCCCCGATCTATCCGTTTTTGTATTCGGTCGATTGATCATAGTTTACACTCAATTTCGGGAGTTCCAACGGGAACATTTTCCAATGAAGCAGAACGCTTAACGGGTAGCACGCTGGCTATGGTTAATTTTACAAATTGGAACCAAGTTCATGCCAAGGGTCTGCATCAGACCTTGGATGAATTGCAAAGTACTCTCATTCAAATAGGGCAGCGAGTCTTTGAAAATTATGTCCTGTTGCCTTTTGAGATAAAAAACCTTGAAGATAAAAATTCGTCCCAAATATCTCAGTCTCAGCAACAGCAATGATTTGCGACCGTAATCGGTTTGTTAGCTCATTTCAGGAGTCTTGTTTCTAATATGCAACTCTATGTATTTCACCGAACTTGTTACCGGTATCCTGTACCGGTTAAACAGAGTTTCAATGAATTAAGGTTACATCCATTGTCGAATAATTGGCAGAAGTGCTTATCATCAACTATTTCTATTCTTCCTATTTGCAGGACTCAAAGTTACTTGGATTTAAATGGAAATATCGTTCATTATTTCGAAATTCCTGAGGAGCACACCAAGTTGGTAATCGAAGCCCGTTCGGTGGTCCAAACAAGTTCTTGTGTGGATTTTGATCAATTCCCTTATGGAGTGAAACTCACAAGTTTATCGAAAATGGAAGCGGTAGCTGAGTATCGGGATTATCTGCAGACTTCAAATTATGTAGAAATCAATCCAGAGGTGTGGCGGATGGCGGTAGATTTGCAAGGTGACTCCAATGATGTCTTTCAGACGGCATACATGATCATGGAGTTTATTTACTCAAATTTTGAGTATTGTAAGACGACCACCACAGTCGATACCCACGCCAATGAGGTTCTGCAATACCGTCGGGGGGTTTGCCAAGACTTTGCTCATGCCGCACTTGCTCTCTGTCGTTGCTTGGGTATACCCGCTCGTTATGTAAGCGGATACTTTTTCGATTCAACCCGGGACCGTAAAATGCGGGGTGCTGAAGCTTCACATGCCTGGATAGAAGTCATGGTCACTGGGCATGGTTGGTTTGGCTTGGACCCAACCAATAACCGGGTAGTGGATGAGACCTATGTAATTTTGGGAACGGGTAGAGACTACCGAGATGTGGCTCCTGTAACAGGAACCTATTACGGTCCCAGACCCAGTGAATTTGAAGTGTCTGTCCGAGTGAAGCGGGAAGACGATTAGACGATAGGACTCGCTGAGCGATTGGCTGCGGGTATCGAGTCGATAAGTTGCTTAGTGTATCCAGTCTGGGGGTTTTGATAAATATCTTCGGCAGAACCCGTTTCCACAATACATCCATTTTGCATCACTGAAATTTCATCAGACATGAATTTTACAACTCCTAAGTCATGGGAAATAAAAAGATAGGTGAGGTTGCGATTCACTTGGAGTGATTTTAAGAGGTTTAAAACCTGTGCCTGAACGGATACATCCATCGCACTTACGCACTCGTCACAAACAATAAACTGAGGTTCTGTTGTGAGTGCTCTGGCCACACAAATTCTTTGCCTCTGCCCGCCGGAAAACTGATGCGGGTATCGGGTTAGATGTTCAGCACCTAGTCCAACTTCCTCAAGTAGGGAAATTACCCTATCGAGTCTTTCATTTTGGGATTTACCAATTTGATGTACAATCATTGGCTCAATGAGTGTTTGCTCAATCGTAAGACGTGGATTCAGAGAGGCATATGGGTCCTGAAAGATAATTTGCATGGATTTACGAAATCCTAAGTTATACTTGCGTCCACTCCCTGAGACTTTTTCCTGATTTAGCCATATCTCTCCAGAAGTTTTATTTATTAAATTCAGTAGGGTACGACCCAAGGTTGTTTTTCCCGAGCCTGACTCTCCGACGAGTCCATGGGTTTGACCACTTTTAATGGAAAGGCTTACCTTATCTACCGCACGAATGACACCTTGATCCGTTTTAAATTCTACGATTAAATCGCGTGCTTCAATGAGGTTTTTTTGATCGGAAGTCGGGTTGGGTTCTGAGGATTTAAGGGGAACTGGCGTACGGGTTTCCCCAGAGTGGATAAAATCTTCCACGGTCGGGAGTCTTTCCTCGGAGACATCCAGGGTCGGGCGACATGCGATCAGTGCTTGGACATAAGGATGCTTGGGGTGAGTGAAAATGGAATGGGTGTCATTTTGTTCGACCACTTTCCCTCGATACATCACGACCACTCTGTCTGCAAGTTCCGCAACTAATCCAAGGTCGTGACTGACAAAAAGAATGCTGGTGCTGAGTTTTTCGCACAAATTCTTGAGTATCGATAAAACTTTTGCCTGCACGGTCACATCCAATGCAGTGGTGGGTTCGTCTGCAAGAAGCAGGGACGGTTCGGTAATCAGCGCCATGGCAATCATAGCCCGTTGGCGCATGCCTCCAGAAAACTCATGCGGGTAAGCATTAGGGTGATCCAGGATCCGCTGAACGCCAACCTCGAGCAGCATTTCACGAGCTTTCTCTTTGGCTAGTTTGGTATCACATATCTGGTGAATGACAAGGGGTTCAGCAACCTGGTCCAAAATCGGAATATAGGGATTGAGGCAGCTCATCGGATCCTGAAATATCATTGAAATTTCTTTTCCCCGGATTCTCTGCATTGTTTGATCATTTTGTCGGAGTAAATCAATGCCCGACCATTGGATCTTGCCAGATTCAATACGGGCAGGAGGGGAGGGAAGAAGTTGTAAAATAGAACTACAAGTTACGGACTTGCCCGAGCCAGACTCCCCCACCAAACCAATCACTTCACCAGCATGAATGGTTAGATTAATCTTATCGACTGCTTGGACAATGCCTTCACGGGAGTGAAAGTTCACCTTAAGGTTTTGGATATTTAGGTGATTCATTCTAGGGTTCTTTGGAAGATTTGGGGTCAAAGGCATCCCGTAGGCCATCCCCGAGAAAATTTAGGGCGAATAGGGTGAGGCAGAAAAATGCCCCAGGGAAAAGAATCAACCATGGTGCTGCATCCATTTTTTCTGCACCATCTTTAATTAAGCTGCCCCATGAGCTCATCGGAGCCTGTACCCCCAAGCCAAGAAAACTTAGAACTGCCTCCAGTAACATGACCGCAGGAATCGTAAGGGTGGCGTATACGATGATCGGTCCAATAAGATTGGGCAAGATATGGCGAAAGAGAATACGCGTATCGGAAAAGCCCAGAGCACGGGCGGCTTCAACAAACTCGGCCCGCCTAAGATTAAGTGTTTGAGTACGAGTTATTCGTGCCATTGTTAGCCATTCAACCGCACCGATTGCCAGGAAAAGTAAAAGAAAATTTCGACCGAACATGACCATCAGCAAAATAACAAATATGATAAAAGGAAGGGAGTAGAGTACATCCACCATCCGCATCATACATGCATCAAGTTTTCCTCCAGCATAACCGGAAATCATCCCGTAAGTAACGCCAATCAATAGGGAAACCAAAGTCGCAAGAAGACCAACGGATAAAGAAATTCTTCCACCGTAAGTGGTGCGGGCAAAAAGGTCGCGACCGAGGTTGTCCGTTCCAAAAATGTGATCTTTACTGGGGCTTTCGAAAATTCGGTCTAAATCTTGTTGCTCATAGGAGTGGGGGGCGATTAAGGGTCCAAGAAGGGAGATCAGAGCGATGGCAATTAAAATAAACAAGCTGATCATGGCCATACGATTTGCCCGTAAGCGGGACCAAGCCTCTCGGCCTAAGGATGATGAAGGTGGGTTTGAAGTCATCTTGACTGCCTGCTTTTAGGATCAAGCCAAGCTTGAAGGAGATCGACCACGAGGTTTAAAGTTATGATAAGACTGGCATAGAAGAGTACGGTTCCAAGAACCATCGTGTAGTCCCGATTGAAGGCAGCCGTCACAAAAAACTTACCTAGACCTGGGATAAAAAAAATGCTTTCAATCACAAAGGAACCACTGATTAATCCAGCGAATGCAGGTCCGAGAAAAGTGACCACAGGCAAAAGTCCTCCCCGGGCAGCATGTTGAGTCAAGATGCGCCAAGAGGACGCCCCTTTAGCCCGTGCGGTGCGGATGAAGTCTTGTTGCAAAGCCTCCAGCATCCCTGCTCTTGTTAGGCGGGTGATGTAGGCTCCATAAAACAAACCGAGGGTAAGTGAAGGTAAGACCCAGTCCGATGGACGATACCATCCCAGCGGAGGAAAGATGGCAAGCTGGTTAGAGAGGGCAAAAATCAAAAGAGGCCCAAGAACAAAAGTTGGTAAACAGACTCCTATCATGGATAAGCTCATTGGTAAATAATCCATCCAGGTATTTTGGCGCAGGGCGGCGATCATCCCGCCGGGTATACCAATGATTAAAGCGATTATGAAAGAAAAAGTTCCGAGGGTCAAAGAGACTGGGAAAGCGGTGGCAATCAATTCAGAAACTTCCCATTCAGGGTATTTGAAGGATGGCCCGAGATCACCCTGTAATAGATTATGTAAGTAAATAAAGTATTGTTCCAAGAGTGGACGATCTAGACCAAAATGAGCTTCCATTTTGATTTTAATCTCCTCAGGAATTGCTTTTTCTGCATCAAAGGGCCCTCCTGGGGCAAAGCGTGTCATGAAAAAGGTAAGGGTCGCAATCACCCACATGGTTGGAATGGCTTGAAGTAATCGGAAAAAAATCAATCTCTTCATGGCCTTCTCTCGTCCGCTAGGTAGACATACTTATAAGGATGATGATCCAAAAGGGTGGGATGCCACCCCTGAACGGTAGGGTGACGCAAAGTGTGATGAACATAAAAATAAAGTGGAAGAATAGGAGCTTCATCAGCTAATAAGTCTTCACATTTTTGAAAACTCTCCCAGCGTTTCTCCTGAGAAACAGAATTCTCGGCTTGCTGGAGAGCATAATCATACTCTTGGTTTTCCCACCCTGTCATGTTAAGACCATCACCGGATCGCCACATTTGAAGAAAAGTATGCGGGTCCACATAATCACCTATCCAACCCGCACGAGCTAATGTAAAGTCTCCCTTAGCTATGGTCGAAAGAAAAACTTTCCACTCCATATTGAGTAGGCGGATATCGACATCGAAAACTTCGTTCCACATTCCATAGAGTGCTTCGGCTACCTTTTTATGACCTTCAGAGGTATTGTAAGTAAGCTCTACAGGTGGGAGTTTTTCTAACCCTTTTTCCTTAAGATAGGACTTAAGTAATGCTTTTGCTTTTTTCCGATTGTATTCAAACTTAGGTACAGGCTGAAATCCACCCGTTCCTGGCGGAGTGAAACTTGTCGCTGGCGATTGGCCTCCACCGAGAACTTTATCCACAAGTCTTTGCCGATCGATGGCCAGTGAAAAGGCGAGGCGAACGCGCTTGTCATTAAACGGGGGAGCCTTGAGGTTGAACCGGTAGAAGTAGGTTCCCAAGTAGGGCTCAAAATGGAGTTCTCGTGGATGTCTCGCTTTCAGGAAATCAATCCGATCCGCCGAAACACTTTGGGTTAAATGTAGAAAGCCTGCACGGTAAGCCCTTTCTTCCGTGAAAACCGCATCAATCGGATAAAAACGGATGCCATTTAAACGAACGCTCTCCTTATCCCAGTAATGCTGATTTTTAGTTACTTCTATAACGGAGTTAATTTGATGATTGCTGAGGTGGAATGGTCCGTTTCCGATAAAGTGCTTGGGCTTTGTCCATCCAGTCCCAATTTTTTCAAAAGCACCAAATTCTTCTATGGTAGTTTGGTGAACAGGAAACCAGGAATAGTGGTTAAGAAGTTCGAGGAAGTAAGGCACGGGGTTTTCTAGGCTGAGAGAGAGGGTGTAAGCATCAATGGCTACGGCTCCAACATCCGCTTTTTCCCATGATATGCCTCCCTGGTGGTATGTCCTTGCATTTTTTAGAGGATAAAGCATGGAGGCATAGGGGGCGGCGAGATCAGGGTTAAGGATTCGCCGAAAAGAATAGACGAAATCTTCCGCAGTAACAGGATCACCATTGCTCCACCGGGCATTTTTCCTTAGAAGAAAAATGTAATTTTTACCGTCTTCGGAAATACTCCAAGATTTCGCTACGCCAGGTCTGGGTTTAAGGGTCTTTGGGTCTTCAGAGACCAAGCCTTCAAGTAGAGCAGAGAGAATATTATGAGCCGCCACACTGGTCGCTAGATGGGGGTCGAGATGCTGGGGTTCCGATCCCAGTCCGAAGTGAAGGACTTGTTCGTTTAAGGCCGTTTCAACATTGGTTTGCTGGGAGCAGCCCAAGGCTAATACCCAACAAAACGATGCCAAAGGAAATTTTCTGCATTTATTTATCAAGGATAAAGAATGAATCAAGAGCATGAAGTTTGTAGCACAAAATACGAAATAGGCTAAAGCATATGGCAAGCAAAAGTACAATAAGTTCTTAAATTTGAGATTATTCAAAGTTCTATTTGCCCAATCATAAACGACTCAATTAAAATTTTTTTGTATATCCTCACCAATCTAACTGCTGGAATTAAGAAAAGGCTTGCGAGAAATTAATCGTCCGTCTTTTATCCCAATAAAGAAGCCCTTTCCCCGAGTTTTTATTATGATTTCCCGTCCGTTTTCTCTGCTGCTCATATTATTCTTTTTTGACTCTCAATTGAAGGGTCAAAACCCGGCTGATATGCCCATGCGACAAGTGATGAGCGAGGCACAAGAACTTATAGGTGCGGGGGATTATGGCTCAGCTGCTCCCTATTTGGATCAGTTAGAGATCCGCTTTTCCGGAGAAGGGAACCCAGAAGTGGAGAAAATTTTAGAACAATTCGGTTATGTTCGTGGTGTCGGGTATCTACAAAATTTTGGGAAGACCGGTGATATCAGCAATATGCAAAAAGCGGCTGATGCATTTGCAAAATTTGTAGATAAATATCCAGAAAATGAAAATGCAGTTTCGGCCATGCAGCAGAGGACGACTTGTTTGCGGGCACTTGCTGGCAAAGATCCCAGCAAATGGGACGAGGCTGCCGAAGTGATTGAGATCCTACTGGATGAGGATAAGCCCTTTAAGAAAAAGATCCTCAAGCGTGCCGAATTGATGAATTTATACTATGGAAGGGCTCAGTGTTATCATATTAGACAGAATTGGACCAAGGGAGAAAAAGCTTTTTCAGAGTTACTCAAATTTGCAGATGCCATTAAAGATCAGGATTCAGCAGCCTACGCCGTTTCTTGTATGACAGAAATGTTTGTCGAAGAGAAGAGGGTTGATGATATTTTCCCTCTTCTTCCTAGGCTATCTGGAGACACGCCTGCCCGTTTCGATCTGCGGTTAAATGTTAATTTGATGAAGGGGGCCGAAATTCTCAAGAGTGAAGATCGACATGTCGAAGCGTCACTTTTATTTGCTCTTACCATGACATCGGAAGAGATTGTCTCTTATTACACCTCCAGAAAAGAGCAAATCACTTTTGAAATAGATAAGATTCAGTCTTTCTTGGATTCAGCACAAGGGGCTCGACTTCCGTCGAAGCGAATTTCTGCTTTGAAAAGTCGTATTAATAAACTGGCAGTCAAAAGAACCACCGCTGAAATGCACCTCAAACTGGCCAGTGATACTGCATCATTCACGACCGTTTTGAGATGGCGTAAGGCAGAGAATTTTCAAGCATGTAAACGGGAATGGGAGTCGTTTTGGGCGTTTTACTGGTTGTACAAAGACTTCCCGGAGCATGAATCAGCAGAAAATTTTATCTATGCTGCCTTTGCATCAGCAAATACGGTTAAATACAGGGAGAAATCAATTGAACTGGGTGAAGAATATTTGGCCAACAAAGATCTTAAAAAATTTCGCCCAGATGTATCTTTCATGATGGCTAATGCCTACCGTACGGAATCGGTCACACAGATGGAAATTTTCAAGGGTTTGCAATCTTCACTTGCTACGGTAGACAAAGAGAAAGCTGCAGTTGCCAAAACCAAAGCGGATGAATATCAGGCTCGTTTTTTTGAGCTTTGTGATGACTTTCTCGATGTCATGCCTGAGCACAAATATGCACGTGAGTTTATTGGGATGATGGGGGCCGAATTCTTCAAAAGACAGGAGTTTGATAAATTATTAAAAAAGTTTGCCGGCTTTGAGAACGGAACTTTCGACCCGCAAGCTGGTTACGCTAACAAAAAAGAACTGCAAGGCACAGTTGCCATGGGCCGTGTTAATTACATGAGCGGATTGGCTTTTTTGGCCAGCGGGAACTACAATGCGGCCAAACCTTTCCTCGGTGCAGTTGTCGGGGTTAGTATGGACGGCTTACCTGCGGATCAAGAAGCCCTTACTTTTGACTAGATATGAATTTTATTAGGAAACCTGATCTTTTAAACATGTCTGATCTAAAGCTAATCCTAACTCTTTGCTTTATTTTTGCTCTGGGTAGTTGTGGAGATGACCCAAGCCCTGAGCCCGCTTCTCCTTCTGTAGATTCTTCAACTGAGGTCACTCCTGTCGACTCCGAACCGGATGGGTTAGAAGATTCCCTACCTTCAGAAAGTTTGGTGGAAGACCTCCCTGAAGAGGAGCAAAAAGAAGCTCCTGACCCTAATGGTATTTTCTTGCCTCTTTACGAAAGCAAGGACGGCAAAATGGAAATGACGAAACTCAATAATTTTCCGGTTTACTCCAATGGGAAGGGATATTTCTTATGGACGAATGGATCGCTTTGGAAAATTACCACCAAGGCGGGGTCTGGTCGATCCATTGCTTCTGGCGGAGAATCTTTGCTTGAGGGATGGTCCACCAATGTGCAGGTGAGGTTTTCGCCCGATGAGGAGTACTCCAAACAAGCAATGTTTAGACTCGCTGTGGCATTTCAGGGCTCTCAGGACAATGAAAATGCCATACGATTATTTAACCAATTCGTAACCCTATTTCCGGAGGACAAGCTAGTTGCGGAGGTTTATCTCAGTATGGGTGACTTAGCCACCAGTGGACTGGGACCAGATATTCAGCCAAATATTAAGCAAATACGACAAGCAATCCAAAGTTATTCGAAAGTTCGTGAGAACACCCAAGACATAGGGCTGATTTCCGATTCGACCGCAAATCAAGGCGGGTTACTTGAGCGAGTGGGAGAAAACCCAGAGGGCTTAGTTACCCATTTTCTAACTTTTGATAAAGACTCGGACAAATGTTTAAGTGAAGGAGAGGTTTCAACTCTAAGAGGCGATTTAGGGGAATCCTTTCCTTTTGTATTTAAAAATCATGATTTGAATGGAGATGGAAAGTTACAATTTGAGGAGTTGTACGATTCAGCCTCCAATGCGTGTTACACTGAATTAGAAGCTTTGAATGTTGGGTATTTGGAAAAATATGGTGCGATTACCGGTGCATTGGTGGCCAAAGCAACCGAGAAAATTGGGTTTGCTAAAGAGAAACTGGGTCAACCGTCAGCCATGTTAACACTTTATTTTGAAGATATTCGAAAATATGGAAACGATCCCAACAACCTTGGGGTGGACGATATCCTCACTAAATACTGCGAAAAATATAAGTACTACGAAGATCGATTTGGGCAAACTATTGAAATCCTCTCCAAATTACAAAATCCGAGTGAAGCCATATCTTTCTCATACACAGACAGGAAGGGCATTGAGCAAGAAGTTAGTGGGTCGGTGGAAGAGATTATCTTAGATCGTTCCAAGAGTTTGTCCCTGCTTTCTTCTCAGTACGCTCAAATGGATCCAAAGATTTACGAAGAAATCGTAAAGTACCGCGGTGGTATTTTTAACAACCCCGAACATGTTGAGAAGTTCAAGGGGTACTTTAAAAAGTACCAGACTTTAGACTCTAAGTTCCCCAAGGATCTTTCCCCAAGTAAGGCATTTGTCAGGATGTTGCAAGAATCGGAATCGAATGGTCAGAAAACCTTGGAACTACGAATGCGTGCGAATTTGGACAGGGTCGGGTCTCGTGTGGGTTCAAATTATAATCCCCAATCCAATGATTTTCCTGCAGCCAGCCCGAGTGTTCTAGTTTGGATGGCTAACAAAATGTTAAACCAAAATTCCTTAAACGATGCACTATCCGCCATGGAAAGAATGTCTCAGGTTTATCCGAATGCTGAAGGTGAGCTTCTTTTCTCTGCACAGTATATAACAGGTCAGGTTCATCAAAAGAATAAAGATTTTGAGGAAGCCGCAACTAGCTTTGATGCCGCGATTAACAATGCTCCATGGCACAAAGACTCCAACGATGCTCGGCTCAGGAAAGGTTACTCGTTGTATGAAATCGCAAAGCTCAACAAGGACGAGGAGAAGTTTCTACTTGCGCAAGCTTCTTTTGGAGAGGCACGCGACAGTGACGACAGTTCAATGGAACTCAAGGGTGAATGTTCCTACATGATGGGTGAATGTCTCAAGGAAATTCGTGATTATGAAGGTGCATCCAGACATTTTGATGATACCACCTCTCGCTATGCTTCATCTGGTAAATGGGCTGAAAAAGCTTTTGATCAAGCGATCAGTTGTTATGAGCGTTTAGGAAAATCAGATTTCATAAGCAGGCTTGAAAAAAGAAGAGATGACTGGCTTAGGAGGTATCAATAATGAATATTTTTAGAGGTTTGTTTTGGTTGGTCGGACTGGCTGGACTATTCAACATAGGTTTTGCTGCAGAAGACTATTTTCAGAAGTATGCTGGGTCGATCCCTGTAAAACTTCACTACACCAACTCGGCGGCCCCTCGACCCATGAACTTGCGAGGGATCGATTCACAGCGTGGAATTATATATGCAGAAATGGAAGGTGCCGCCCGAGAGTTAGAGCTCCGGAATCTACCGAGGCAAAATATTAAAAAATTCGAGTTCGAATGGTCGAGGAGTGCCAGAACCTATCTCCGTTATTTAGCCAACGAACAATATGACCCCAGAGTACTTGCTGCTCTGCGACCAGAAGTTTACAAAGTGATGCGATTCCTGGAAATGCCATTCCAGTATCTAGCCATTCATGATGACTGCTTAATTTATGTCAAAGGGCTCCTTGGAATGGAGCAGTACCAAGAGGCTTTTTATTTGTTGTCCCGACTGAATCTTGGCAAACTTGACGAGTTTGGATACCGGGACTTTTCTGAAGCGGCTCTTGAATTATGTGCCAAAATGATTATGGTGAATCCTGACTCGGCGAAGGCTTCCCGAGCTCTCCTTCAAAGAATTACAATTCGTGATAACACCGGTGATCATTTGTCTTATTTGGAATTAGCTAATTCTCTTCGTCGTGAGGGCCTCTATTCTGAAGCGATTAGTGAATACTCAAGGCTTGGCCCAATTGTGGCTAAAGATCCTTACAGTCCACTCAATCAGATTCTTCAAATTTGGCCCATTTATTGTTACCTCAAACTCTACGAGATCTACGCTCCAGCTGCGGCTAAAGACAAAAGGTATGCTGATGCTGCTCGCAAGATGTTTAGTTCTGCAGATCAGGGGTTGAAGAAAATTGATGAATCTCCACCTCCCCGTAATTCCAACGAATACTCACTTTACAAATTACTTCGAGCTTTAATCAGAGTGCAATATGCTCGCCAGTTTGAGAGTCAAGGTAACGAGATGAAATCACGTGAATATTATCGCCAGTCTGTGTTGGAGGTTACTGAGGGAATTGTTAATGCACGGATTGGTTTGGATTGGTTGCCTGAATCCTTAATGATGGCCGGTGATGCTTATGAAAAACTTGAGCTCAGCGAAGCCGCAAGAAATGTTTACAATCAAGTAAAAGTTTTTTTCCCAAAAACAAAGTGGGAAGAAATGAGCAAAGGCCGTCTGGCGAACCTTCCTCAAACTTGACTAGACAAAACCTCATTGACCTGTAACGATATACTTAATTTTGTATCTATATAAATCGCAAAGCATAGTTTTATGAAAATTCGTCCCTTACGTTCTCTCGCCTACTTAATTTTAACTTACGCGATCCTTTCGCCCAGTATGTTAGTCAATCAAGCGATGGCTCAAGACAGCAACCTTTTTGTCGCTGCTTGGGAAAACTTGGGAGCCACCTTTTTTATTGTCTTCCTGCTCCTCATTATTGCCGGGATAACATTGATCATATTCAATTCGATCAATGTTCGAAGAAAAGCTTTCATCAAAGACGATGTGATCAATCCAATTATGGATGCAGTGAAAGGCCTTGATATAGAAGGGGCTAAGTCTCTTTGCGATCAATACAAATTACCCGTAACTTCGATTCTCAAGGGAGGGCTCGAAAGAATACAGGATGACGAGCTTGACATTGAGGCTATTGAGAAAGGCTTAGATGAAAACGCAGCTATGCACATGTCTAAACCCTTTACTTGGATTAACATGCTCAACACGGTAGGTTCCATCGCTCCCATGATTGGTCTGTTGGGTACGGTAGTCGGTATGATTGGTGCCTTCGCGGTTCTTACTAGTGCGGGCATGGGAGGGGAAGCAAGCAAGCAGATGGCCGGAAATATTGGTAGTGCTCTGTGGACGACGGCGGCTGGCTTGGTCGTGGCGATACCTTGTTTAGTCTCTTATTTCCTTTTCAAAACGAAATTTGGTAACATTGCTGCTGAAGTCAATCAGGTTACAGGTGAGATGGTCTTCACCCTTGTTCGTGCGGCTAGAGGAGGGTTTGACGAGGAAGGCGGCTCTGAAGAAGCCTACGAAGAAGCCGCTTATGAAGACGAAGCCGAACCTGAACTTGCTTGATCTTAATCATCGCTTCCAGAACCCAATAAATTTCCAACCGCTTTCCATCTAGAAAATGGCAAAGTTTGAAGTTCCAGACACCAATGATTCTCCGGATCTTACTCCGATGATTGATGTGGTCTTTCTACTGATTGTTTTCTTCATGGTCGTTGCTCAGCAAGTTTCCGAGCAATATATCGAGCTCTCTGATCCCAAGCTAGGCATTGCTTCCAATGCAAAGGTGCCAGAATCCCCTCCATCACGAACGATTATTTCTGTGGATGATGATCCATCCATGGGGCAGATGATTTATTGGGGGGAGCAACCCATCGATATGTCACAAATCTCGGTAGCAGTGGCGAGAAACCCATCTTGGAAAGTTTTTTTACGTTACCATGTAGATATTCCCGCATCTGTTTTAAATGATGTTCATGAACAGGTTTTGATGGGAGGACAGTCCAACATTGTCTTCGCGGCATTCAAATCAGCCGAATAAGAGAAGATGGATACTTTTAAGAAAATTTTGGACGATGTCGATGAAGTCGATCTTACTCCGATGATTGATGTGACCTTTCTTTTGCTTATTTACTTCATGGTAACCACTATGATTAAGCAACCAGAGGCCGAGCTTTCTGCGATTCTGCCTGGAAAATCCGCTCCTAGTAGTAGCTACAACAAGCCTAAACCTGAATCCCACATTGAAATCGAGCCCGATGGCTCAGTCCGTGTTGATGGTAATTACATGGGTAATGCATTCGAAAATTTAGAATTACCTGATGTAAAACAATACCTTCTTGGAGAGAAAAGTAAACATGGGGAAGATTTTGTCGTTCACATATGGACGGATCCACTGGCTAATTGGCAGGCACCTTTGGCCGCACTGAATGCTTGTGGAGCGGCCAAAATTAAGAGCGTCTCACCTAATATGAGACGTAAATAAGCTCGCTACTGAATGATAGTTAGTAAGTTCCTTCATACCCGCATGCGGGTCAATGATCTGGAGAGAACGCTCAAATTTTATCAGCAAGTTTTTGGGCTTGAAGTTACACGCAGGCACGAGTCACCACGCGGTTCCAAACTCGCTTTTCTTGCAGTTCCCAATAGTGAGGAAGAGATTGAAATCACTTACTTTCCTGGTTCCGGACCAGTGGAAGTGCAGGAGGACTTGATGCACCTTGCTTTTGAAGTGGAAAGTATGGAAGTTTTTCAAAAACACTTAGATCAAATAGGGGTCTCCCTTAGTGATGGCCCTACGCAAAGTTCTTCGGGTTCGATTTTTGCATTTGTGGATGCACCGGAAGGCTACGAGATTGAAGTGATCGAACGACCCAAATAAGGGTTTGGCGTACTTGCCGACCTTTCCAAAATTTTTGATGTGAGTGTGCTTTTAAGAGTTTTCTTAGTGGTCGGATTTTCCAGTGTATATTTAGTTTGTGGGGAGGATGTAAGTATTCGCACGGAAAAAGAAAAAGTTCTTTTCGATGGAACAAGTTTAAAAAATTGGGAAGTCACAGACTACGCCGGTCGCGGGGAAGTTTCTTTAGATGGTAATGGCAGTGTTGTGCTTGAGTTTGGAGTAGCTCTTACCGGAATCCATTGGGTTGGGGAGAAGTTGCCCCGTTGCAATTATGAGGTTAGTTGGAAAGCCCTAAAGGTTTCAGGTACCGATTTTTTTGGTTCTCTTACCTTTCCTTATCTGGATGAACATGCCACTCTGGTGCTTGGCGGTTGGGGAGGGGCACTCGTTGGCATTTCTTGCCTTGATGGATTTGATGCTTCTGAAAATCAAACGGCTACCGCACATTTGTTCAGATCGAATCAGTGGTATCGGTGTGTTTTACGAGTTACCGATACTCACTTTAAATTTTGGGTAGACCAAGAAAAATTGATCGATTGCGACATACAAGGAAGAACGATATCAATGAGAACGGGAGAGATCGAGTTGTCCAAGCCCTTAGGTTTTTCCACTTTTGATACCACTGGCTTAATCAAGGATGTTCGATTATCAAACTTGGTCCCTTAAGAATCGTTTTTGTTGATTTCTCTTAATCGTAATTGGCCACAGGCTGCATCGATATCATGTCCCTTTTCCATGCGCAGGGTGACCCGTGGAGGGTTTGCATCCTTTACTCGGTTGTAAAACGATTTAATCCGATCGAGGGGAGGCCTTTTCCAGCTTAGTCCTTCCACATGGTTGTAGGGAATGAGATTAATCTTGGCATGCAATCGATTGGCATGGACGGCCAACAAGTCCGCTTGCTTTAAGTCGTCGTTAACGCCATCGATTAAAATATATTCGAGAGTGATCATCTTTTTGCGTTCCTCGATAAACTGCTCGCATGCACTAAGAAGCTCGTCCAAAGGAAATCGCTCATTGATGGGCATAATTTTTTGACGAGTTTCATCATCTCCGCCGTGCAGGGAGATCGCTAATCTTATCTGGGCCGGATATTTCGCGAGCTCTAAAATTTTAGGAGCTAACCCGCTCGTTGAAAGGGTTAAGTGCCGGGCACCAATTCCGAGCCCTTTGGGGGAAAGGATTTGGTCCAAGGCAGGCAGGAGGGCGGGCAAGTTGGCGAGGGGTTCTCCCATTCCCATGAAGACAAGGTTATCAATCCTCCGGTTTGCTTCATTTCTTGCCATCAGGATTTGACCAACGATTTCACCCGAAGTTAAATTGCGTTTGAGGCCATCCAGTCCACTGGCACAAAATTTACAACCAATGGCACATCCTACCTGAGTGGATACACAAAGGGTTAAGCGTGAAGACCGGACTCCCTTGGTCCCTTCTGTAGCTGGAATTAATACACTTTCGATTAGTTGATTGTCCCGAAGTTTCCAAAGAAGTTTTCGGGTGGTGTCGGAAGATCCCTGGCTGCACAATAGCTCCATGGGTACTAAGTCAAAATTAAGAGAAATTTCATCCCTCATCGACTGGGGCAAGTTGGTCATCTTGGACCAATCCAAACATCCATGCTCGAAGACCCACTTTCTTACCTGTTCCAAACGATAGGAAGGTACCTTACCCATTTCCCATTGTTCATATGGCTTATCCAAAAGTAGAGGAGTCACATAGTACCTATTGCACAAAGGTTGCAACGATGGCAATCAACCAAATAGATTCCTGCTTGCCGTTGAGCTAAAATGGGAAAAACTTACATTTTATCGTATGACAAAATCTTTAGTAGAAAAAAGTTTATTACAGCTTAGTGAGGCTGGCTTAAGGGTAACCAAGCAACGAAAAGCCTTACTTAGCACATTGGCCGATGCGGATAACCCCTTGTCTGCTGAAGAGACACATGCCCAACTCGCCAAAGGTACTTGTGATTTGGTTACGGTTTATCGTTCCCTCGAACAATTTGAAAAGATAGGAGTGGTGCAACTAGGGGTGCGTGAAAATGGAACCAAGGTTTATTGTCTATCTCATGGCCATGAACATCACCATCATTTGACCTGTCGTTCCTGTGGGCGGACCGAACGGGTTGATGTTTGTATGGGCAATGAGCTGGAAAAAGTCGGTCGATCATTCGGTTATACTAAGCTGACTCATGTGATGGAGCTTTTCGGAAATTGTCCGGACTGTGTAAGCTAGGGTAATGAGTCTACCTGCCTAAAGAAAATTTAGTTTTCTTCAGGTTCTTCCTTGATTGCCCCTGTTTTTTTATAAAATATGTGTGTTTTTTAAATATTACATGATTTTTCGCATCCTTTTATCTCTGTCCTGTATCTCGATTTGTTCTTCAATTTGGGGTCAAAAGGACGAAAATTTAGAAAAAATTCAATCTGCTTTACAGGGCTTTGAAACATTCAACAGCCCCAAGACGCCAAAACTTCTTGTTTACTCACATCCTAGTGGTTTTGCCCATAAATCTATACCAACTGGAATTAAGGCGTTAAGGGAGCTATCTAAGAAAACCAATGCCTTTGCTGTTGAGTTTTCAACATCGGTGGAAGATTTCACTACC
>Ga0181568_10001569_pt1 | contig 21063 bp, 17 predicted proteins | sample 101ome_20_FD_133758 | JGI IMG/M metagenome (GOLD analysis project Ga0181568, IMG submission 133758) | Coastal salt marsh microbial communities from the Groves Creek Marsh, Skidaway Island, Georgia - 101404AT metaG (megahit assembly) | ecosystem: Environmental > Aquatic > Marine > Intertidal...
ACAACTTGCTGATGTCTTCCTTGGCAAGATTACTAACTGGTCTGAGTTTGGTTGTGCTGACAAGAAGATCGTTACAGTGTGGCGTTCCGATGGTAGTGGCACCACCAAAGGATTCACCAACTCCCTATCAGCATTCTCTCCTGAGTGGAAGAAGACTGTAGGCACAGGTAAGTCAGTCTCCTGGCCAGTTGGTATCGGTGGCAAAGGCAACTCTGGTGTTGCTGCCAGCATCAAAAACCTTGAAGGTGCTATCGGTTATCTGAACTATGGTTATGTAACTGGCGATCAGTTCCAACAAGTTGCTCTACAAAACAAGGCAGGTAATTATGTCACAGCAAATGCTGAAACATCTGCAGCAGGTCTATCAAAGATCGACCTGGACGATCAGCTTCGTGGTGCTGACGCTAACCCTGCTGGTGCCAATGCATACCCTATTGTCTCCCTTACTTGGATCCTAGCGTATCCTGAGTATGAGAAGAATGATGATGTGAAGGACATGCTTCGCTGGATGCTGACCCCTACCCAACAGGGCAAGGCAGACGCTCTTGGTTATGTTCCTCTTCCTGAGGACCTTCGTCAGAAAGCGCTGACAGCAGTTGAATCTCTTAAGTGATTCGGTAACTACTACTACACAGGACCTCTTGACGGAGGTCCTTTTTTACTATATAATATGTAAAGATTTGTTACTGGAGGTAACATGACTGTAACAACCAATGAGTTCGGGCAACAGAATCTGTTTGCCAAAGAACCACAAATGTACGTCTCTAAGACCGACGCCGAGCGTTACGGTTATGAGACCTATGCAGAACGTGCAGAGAAACTGAACGGTCGAGTCGCCATGCTTGGTTTTGTCGCAGCAGTTATCTCTTATGCAACAACTGGTAGTCTCTTCTTCTTTGGAGCATTCGGTATCTGATGGACAACTCCCTGATTGAACTTCTCACATACTATGTAATTGTCGCCGTTGTTTTTCTCGGCGCACCAGGGGTATTCTTTTTTATTGCCTTCATGCCTGCCCTTCAAAATACAAAGGGTCGCATGGTTGGATACAATGATCACAAAACGTATGGAGATTCATCCATTTACGAAAACACAAAAAGTGATTCAGACAAATACTTCTTACAAATTAGCGGAGATAATCCGTGACACTTGGCCTCAATTATTTTATTTAAAAGGAGCAAAGAACAATGACAGAACGTGCAGAACGGATCAACGGATGGGCAGCGATGCTCGGAGTGATTGCAGCGATCGGTAGTTATGCCACCACAGGACAAATCATTCCTGGTATTTGGTGATATAATTAGAATACTGATTGATTATTAACATGCAAATGGAAACTCGTATTCCCTCAGTCAAGTTTGTACTTCGCAAAGAAGGACCTTGTTTGACTTGTGGTGAATTTGAAAAGGTTAATGCCATTGACTTGTTCCAGGGCAAGAGAGTTCTTGTGTTCTCTCTCCCTGGTGCGTTTACACCAACATGCACAACTCAACAACTTCCTGGTTATGAGGCAAAGTATGATGAGTTTGTTGCCGCTGGTATTGATGAAGTATATTGCATCTCTGTAAATGATGCTTTTGTCATGAATGCCTGGGCAAAGGAGTTGGGAATCGAAAAGGTTAAGTTGCTTCCCGATGGCAATGCAGACTTTACCCGCAATATGGGTATGCTTGTCTCAAAGGGTAATCTTGGTTTTGGTAATCGCTCTTGGCGCTATGCCATGGTTGTTGACGATGGTGTCGTTGAGTGGATGACTGTTGAACCTGGACAGAAGTCTAATGCGACGGATGATCCTTATGGTATGACTAGTCCAGAGGAACTTCTTAAATACCTGACACGGTATGCTGAGAAGCGTCCAGTTAATTTCTAAAATTACTAAATAAATACATCTAGTAAAGATATTCGGACAACAACAATGGCTCTTAACGAACCCACATTAGCACGACTGAGAAAAATTGCCGCTGCTGTTAAGGCGGGCGATACCGTGTCCGAGATGAATCTCACATGGGCACAAAAGAACGCTATCTACGATGAGACTGCAGCAGCAGATCTCAAAGCAGCAAAGAAGTATATCGAAGCGGCAGATCAGGAAGACACAACAGAAGTCTGATTTTTAATTAAAAACTTTATAACTAATATAAGAGTTAAGTCCCTTTATAGGGACTTTTTTTATGGAATTATTTCTGAGACCATTAGACGATCCAAATGGCGTAACATGGAGCATCATTTGGAGTTTGGTTATTCTCCTAGTAGGAGTTGGTTACTACATATATACGATACTTAAATTAGCAACAGAGGAGATGAAGCATGGGAGCCATGACACCACCGAGCAGGAAGAGTTGCTACAACTTCCGAGTGATCGAGATCAACAGAGTAGTGGACGGGGACACGATTGATGTAACGATTGATCTTGGATTTGACCTCTATAAAAAGGAGAGAGTTAGAATAGCAGGAGTTGATACTCCAGAGAAGAGAACTAGAGATCTTGATGAGAAGGAACTGGGTATCGACGCTACCAACTGGATGAAGGAGAAACTAGAGGGTGCTATTCATGGGGACGATGATCTCGTCATTAGAACTGAACTGGTTGGTGGTATGGGTAAGTATGGTCGCCTTCTTGGTTGGTTATATATTGGAGATGCAGAAGTATCGTTAAACGAACAAATGATTGACGAAGGATACGCTTGGGAGTATGATGGAGGAACAAAGCAGAAAAACTTTGAAGAACTTCGGGAGATTCGCAGGGCACATGGTACTTTAGTATAGTACTGTACTTTTTAAGTTAAAAAATTGTAAAGTGCCCTAAATAAAAACAACGTAGTTTTTATGAGGGACATGAAGAAACTTCTTCCCTTAGTAATGATATTGATGACCGCATCAGCAGCAAATGCTGGCGGATTAGTTCATAAGATGTCTTCCAGTGTTCAATTGACTGTTGATACTGCAAGATCTACCGCAACACGGTTGGGTTCCCAATACAGTGTATCTGGTTCTAATGTAAGTACTTCTGACGGTACAAATTCAGGTGCTCTTAGTGCTGGTACTATTAGTAGTGGTGTCTATGACCCTGGTACTATTACTGCAACACAAGCAACTTCTGGTGAAGCATTCTCTTATAGTGCATCCTTCCTTCAAGGAGATGCGATTCCAACTTCTGCTCCTACTGTAGGTGCTGTTCCTAACTTCGGTTCAGTTACAAGTTATGCATCGGGATCTGCTGGATCTCTGGCTGGTACAATTGCAACCGATGGTGGTATTACTCTGACCGCTGGTGGAGCTGGTACAAGTGCTGTCGGACAATTTGTTTCTGAGATCACTGTAATTGACTGAGGATATTCGCGATGACCCATTCTGGAAAGATGAAGTGGTCTATTGCGACGAGTGTGGTGGCAATCCTGACTTTAAGTGCCACCGCCCAGGCAGTTCCCGTTGTCCCAAACTTCACACAGGGCTCGATGACGAGCCATACAGAGACGACCAGTAAGGTCACTGAAACGATTAACTCTATAGATTATTCAACAGGATGGCAATACTCCGTAACTGGCACGAACGTGTCCAACAATGGGCAACCTTTGTTACCTCCAACAACAACAAACAATGTAACCGTGAATCCTCTAGGAGGAACAGAAGGAACAGTAACAAGTTCCGCAACTGGATTGAACTTCAACAACTCCAACTTCACAATAACAGACCCTGGAAAAGCATTCCAATTTACAACCACGTACCAAGGTCCTGGGGTCACAAATCAAACTGTAATTCAGAGGGTTACAGAGGTACAAAGCGTAACGGATACTACAAGTATCTTTACCCAGTAATTGGGTTACTGGTTGCCTCCCCCGTCAGTGCTGCTGATGTGGGAGGTGTTTCTGCGACTGCAAATCCAATCGCAAATAGTTCAGGCTCGGTGACCAATCAGGCGATTCAGGTTTTACAAGGCCCATATATCACTAATACTTATGGGGGAGGGATCAGTTGTCAAGGTCCCACTATGAATTTTACTCCTTACATTACTCATGCTAGGAATGATAAGGAACCATTTGAAACTTATTACATGGAACCTCAATATGATAATAGGGACTTTGAGGGTCGCATGGTGGAAGTTCAAAAGAATGTAAAGAACTGGCCCTGGGAATCTTGGTACGACGATAGAACTTATACGGACGCAAGTGGTAATGAAGTTCGTGCCTATGAAGATGGTGCGGACATGACCATCACTGTTATGGAGATGCAGGGGGATGGTGTTCCTGATAATCCAGGAGTCGAACTCTGGCAAAAACCAGTAAGAACTGGTATGACCAGGAACTATAGTACCAACATTGGATTCTCTGCAACAATGTCATTCCCTCTTGATGGTGGATTGCAGGAGAGATGTAAAGAAGCAGCAGAAACTCAAATTGCTTTGCAACAACAAATGGTTGCCAATAAGCGGTTAGATTTTGAGCTAGCCAGATTAAAGAATTGTGGAGATTTGATGAAACAAGGAATCCGCTTCCATCCTAGAAGTCCTTATGCGAAGATATGTGCGGATGTTATGGTTAATAATGTATCATACATTAAACCACACAGCCATAGTATTCCTCCTACTTCTTCAATGGGCGAACAGAGCGCAGCGCCTTCACCGCAGAGTTCCTCTGACGCTGCTCTGCTCGGCGCTCCGATGCAGACTGGAGCGGGATCTTCTTACCCCGTAAGGTCGCAATCTTCTTCATTACCTTCTTCACAGTTGGCTTCACCACTTTTAACAAAAGATCAGCAAGAGGTTTTGCGAGCAACGCAGAACTTGTCGCTACCACAGCAATTGAGGCGGTAGTAGTAATAGCACCAGCATTGGGAATGTTTGAGATGATTTGATCAGGAATACTAAGTTGTTCTGTAACCATCAAGCATTCCTTACCAACGACCTCATATCCAGTAATCTTTTTATTACCCTCTAGGATCTTCCCTACGGGGTTTTTTAACTGCTGTTCTCTGGTAGGACACTCTGGTAATGGTTCCTTTGTCTTTGGAACTTTTGGTGTTGCGGGTGTGGGTGCTTCCTCTTGCTTTGGTGGTTTTATTGGTGGCGGTTTTGGTGCTTCTTGATTACTTGTATATTCTAGTTTGTTTCTATCGTAATCTATAGGATAAAAACTTGGTGTGCCTGCATCACAAAGAGTCATCACTCCATCAGGATCTTCGTCCTTGAGTGTTGTATTCTTCCTACTCTCTTTATGTGCTTCTACACATCCAGGAATATTAACAATGGGTGTACCCACCTGACTGGTTACAGGTGGGTATATTGGTATTGCCATTGGGGGATTTGTTGTCGCCCAACTGGGTGCATAAGTTTGGATATCGATATCATCAACACCAATAGGTCTAATTTCCATTAGCAATCATTAAACGCACTACCAACTTCAGATCCAATAGCAGATCCTGCTTTGTTGCCAAGGAGAGTTGCCCATCCTGCAGCTAACCATCCTATATATGGGATGTTCATAACAGCAGGTACTACAAGACCAGTACTAATTGCTGTTCCTGCCATTGCACCTTGTGACCGTGCTCCAGCGTCCGCCACGATGCACTCTACTTCTTTCGCAGACTTTCCCACTTCATCTATTTCACCTCCTGCTCCTCCTATGTTGCGAACTCCTTCCATGGTGTATTGATCACGACGATATTCAGTTCGTTGCTCAGATCCTCCGCCAAAGAGTCCTTTCTTTTCACGGTCAAGTTCTAATGATTTGCTAGATTCTAAGATAGCAGGATCATTTGCTCTATATTCAATCTCATACCCATCTTTACCTGCTTTGATTTTGTATGAAGAATATGGAGTGCCTCGTGGAATATTAATAGCAGGAAGTTTTGGAGGTTCTGCCTTCCTGTCGATTAGATAACCAAGAAGACCTAGATGTGAGATAGCAAATAATGCACCAGCAGTGCTGATCATTATCTTCCACCCAGATGGTTTCTTTGGTTCTGATGTTGCTGGAATGTAGTCGTTCTTCTCTTGTTTAAATACACTCATGGTAACGTGGGGATAGCAGGACCAGTTGTAGTTGGAAGTTCTGGCATAGCTGCATCAATCAATCCAGGAAGTGCTCCTGAGACTGCTTCTGTTACGGCTGTAGTTACTCTTTCTCTGGCATTCTCTACTAAAGTATCCTTATTAACATAGAGATAACCAGCACCAGCAACAACGGAGAGAGATACAAGACCAGACGCGAGCGCGATGACATTGATTATTTTTTGCATGGTACAAACATAGTATACGCATTTATTTAGATGACATAGTTACGAAATTACGGTATAATAAATATTACCATAGACGTAATATTTTGGGATATTAATGGGCACCTTCAGGAAGTCTCTTAAACTTGGGAAGAAATCCAGACAGATTGAAGAGAATCTAAAGAAACTGGATAAGGAGTTAGAAAAGACAGGTGCTCTCGATGAGACTGCCAAGACTCCTGCTGCTCCACAGGAGGAGCAGCTGAGGAAGTTTGATTGGCGTAGGGAATTTTTCCCTGAGAAGGATCAGTATGAAATGGTCAATCTCCTCTACGAAGAGCGTCAGCAAAAACTAAAAGACGCAATTGGTGAAGAGAAGATTAGAATTGCGGAAGAAGTTGAGAGTCTTAGGGAAGCAGTAGAGAAGAAGAGAGAACTCAAGCAACTTCAAAAAGTAGATCAGCATCTTGCAAACATTGATGTTGAGTTCTACAAACTGCGTGATGATCTTGTTGAGAACATCAATGAGAACATGTTCCCCAACATCCCTGCCATTGAGCAGAAGTTGGATGAGATCCTCACAGTATATGGTAAGTTAAGTGACAGAATCTCTGAGGGATTCCTTAATGAACCTAGTGGTTCTCCTCAGGGTGGAGATCCACTTGCTAAAACTGACTTCGTAACTTTTGATCAGTTAAAGCAACACTATTCTCTGTACCTGGATAGAATCTCTACACAACTCGCTACCCTTGGTGGCGGTGGTGAAGTAGAACTGAAGTATCTTGATGACGTTGTTGGTATTGCAACTAACCCATCTGCCTATGATGGTAAGTATCTGAAGTACAACCATACATCTAGGAAATTTGAGTTCTCTGATGTTGGTCCTATTGGTATCACAACAGAACTTCAGACCCTGAACAATGTAATGGGTCTTGGTAATACTTCTAACATCGGAATGAGTGTTGGTGTATCTACCTTTGCGGGTAAAGTTACCGTTGGTGGTGCAACCACTGCTTTGGTAGTTGATGGTAACGTAAGAGTAGTTGGACTGCTGACTGTCGGTTCTGGAACTATCGTTATTGATGGTGACAATGACAGTATTGGAATTGGATCAGTAACACTGTCTGAGACTAAAGTTACTCAACTTGATAATCTCACAGGAGATACTGGTAACTTCTCTGGTGATGTAAAGGTTGTTGGTGTCCTTACTGCTCTGTCTCTGGACTCCTCTAATGTATCTGTTGCAGGTTCTATTACAGGTACTACCTTCTATGGTGATGGATCTCAACTGACTGGGGTATCTGCTGGTGTTGGTACGACTAGTATTAGTACAGAATCTATTACTGTAACTGGTATACTGACTGCAGGTCAGATTAAGAGACCAGATGGTCTTGCCACACAGTTCCTTAAAGCGGATGGATCTGTTGACAGCAATACTTATCTGACTGCTGAAGCACAGAATCTTGACGGTATTCTTGCACTTGGTAATACCACAACTCGTGGTATGAGTGTTGGTGTTCTGACTGCTACATCTTTTGTTGGTGATGGTTCTGGACTTACCAATCTTGTATTTACTGGTGGTGATATTATATTCACTGGTATTACTACCTTTAATACGAACGCTCTCTTCGCTGATAATAGAAAGGCAGTCTTCGGCACAGGAAGCGATCTTCAAATCTTCCATGATGGTGCTGACTCTTACATCTCTGAACTGGGTACTGGTAAATTAATTCTCAATACCAATGGTCCAAATATTGAACTTAAGTACAACAATGCAGAGTTTGCTGCTAAGTTCAATCAGGATGCTGGTGCTCTGTTCTATTACAACAATCTCAGTAAGTTAGAGATTCTTGGTACAGGTGCAACCACATATGGTACTCACTATGCGACTTCCTTTGCTGGAAGTGGTGCATCTCTGACTGGTATTACTACTGCACAGATTGTAGACTTCGGTAATGTTGTCTTTGGTATTGGTAGCAGCACAAATGTCAATACCACAGGAACAATTACTGCTGGTGCATTCTATGGTGATGGATCTACCTTAACTGGTATTGCAACTCCTGCATTTGTCAATCAGAAGATTGCTGATCTGGTGGACTCAGCTCCATCGACTTTGGATACATTGCAAGAGCTGGCTACGGCACTCGGGGATGACCCTAATTTTGCAACTACAACCACTAATCTGATTGGTACTAAGGCATCTCTTGCTGGTGCTGCCTTTACTGGATCAGTTACGGTATCTAATGGATACCTCAGCGTTGGTTCTACAATGCTGTCTCAATCCAGATTATATGCAAAAGAGAGAGTTTATATTGGTGAGAATGAGAATATTCAACTGTATCAGGTAGAAACTGGTAACCCAGTATTTTTAACTTATAGTTACCTTGATCTTGCTTCTGGTGGCAGTGCTGGGTCTAGTGGAGTTATCAAACATGGTAATAGAGATGGGTTCTACGGTGGAGAACTTAGCATCCAGAATGGTGGTAACTTAAAGTCTGCCGTATTCAATAGTGGATGGGGTGGTGTAGATCTCTATCACTGCGTCAGTGGTGACTTCCCAACTCTTAGATTCTCTACCACTGCAACTGGTGCTGGTGTTGTAGGTATCCTGACAGCAGACCGTATGGTAGGTGCTGCTACAAGCAACATCATTCCATTCCTGTATGCTGATCCAAGTGCTCTTCCAAGTGCTGGAGACTATCATGGTGCATTTGCTCATGTTCACTCTACTGGTGGAGCATACTTTGCACATGGTGGAGTTTGGACGAGACTTGTACAATATGATGCTACTGAGAGTAATGTTTCTATCGGCACTGCTAACTTTACTACTAGTGGCAACATTGGAGCAGGTATTGTAACTGGTACTAGTGCTGAGTTCCGTAATCTTAGACTTGGAACCTTCGGTACTAACAACATCTACGGAGTTTCTGGTCCTCTGTACCTTGACTCTGAGCACGGTGAAGTTGATGTTGTTAATAACTTCCATGTAAACGGTATCAGCACACTGGGTAGAGTTGTTGCTCAAGATATTGTTGGACTCTCTAGTGCAAACTTCTCGGGAATTGTTACCGCACAATCCTTCCGTGGTGATGGTTCTCAATTGACTGGTGTTGGTGCTACCAACCTCAACAGTCTTCTTGATGTCAATGCACCAACTCCTTCTGCTGGTCAGGTTCTGAAGTGGTCTGGTAGTGAGTGGCAAGCAGCAGCAGACCTTACTGGTGCTGGTGGTACTGGTATTGGACTGTCTGATCTGTCTGTAACTACTGCATCTGTTGGTGTTGCATCACTGTCTTACAACAATCAATCTGGTGTATTCACATACACACCACCTGACTTCTCTAGTTACCTCAGCAGTAACATCACAACAAACGTATCCTTAGGTAATGGATACACCTTTACTTACGACTCTTCTGCTACTGCAAGGTTTGGAACTGTTGGTAGTAATAATTATGGTGATATCTTCTGGGGCACTGACAGCAGTGCAACTGGATTCCATATTAAAAACAATGACTTTGATGGTGCTCTCTATCTGACCAACACTGGTACGGATGGTGTATACATCAGATCGACTGCAACTGAACTTGGTGCGTCCTTCAAGGCAAATGCAGAAGCAAATCTGTACTATGATAATGCACTTAAGTTCTCCACATCAGGAGTAGGTGCTACTGTTTATGGAGACCTTCAGGTCAACAGTGGTGTAAATATTGCTGGTGTTATCACAGCACAGGAGTTTAAAGGAACATTCACAGGTGTTGTAAACTATGCAACCCTTGCTGGTGTTGCAAGTACTGCAAACTATGCAACTGAGTCTGTAACTTCTGGTTATGCAAACGTTGCTGGTATTGCTTCTGGAATCTCTGGAACACCAAACATCACTGTTGGTGAACTTACTACCACTGGCGCATTTGTAGTTGGAGCAGGTCAGACCTCTTCCTTCGGTGACAGAGTTACCGTAAGAGATGATCTCAGTGTTGAAGGATCTACACCTACTCTTAGAGTTCAGGACTCGGATTCTACAGAGAGTTATGCTTATCTTCAGTATGATGCTTCTGGCGATCCAACTTTAAAGTTGAGATCTAGAGCAAATACTAATACACCAGATTTTGTTTGGGATTCTGAAGCATCTGGAGGTATTGATAATACCACTAGATTGATGTATATGAAGGGTGGTCCTCGTGGTAATTATGACCATGGATATGTTTCCTTCGGTAGCACAGTTGCTGAAGAGAGACTGCATGTTGGTGGTTCTCTGAAGGTTACTGAGAACATCAATGCTTCTGGTATTATCACTGGTAATATCATCAGAGCAACTCAAGGTGTTGATGCTCCTCTTTATATTGCTGAATCTGTAGATGATAATTTTGAGTATAACATGGTTATGCTCAGTGGAACTGGTCAAGGCGGTAATGCTTATCGCGTTACCATGGTTGATAATGGTGGAATCACATTCAACCCATTCCAGAATAGACTGACACTTAATAATGTGACAGCGAATCAGTTTGGATTCTTCGGTAATGGTACTAACATTACTGGTATTCCAACTGCAATCATCGCTGGTAATGGAATCTCTATTGGTTCTTCTACTGGTCTTGTCACTATCAGTGCAACTGCAACTGGAATCAGTACTACTGAGACTCTGGTAACTGCTGGTATAAATGCTCTTGGTGTTGTAACTGCAACTCAGTTTGTTGGTGATGGTTCTGGACTGACTGGTATTGTTGCTTCTGGATCTGGTGTTGTTATTCAAGACGAGGGTAGCAACATTGGTACTGCAGGAACAATCAACTTTGTTGGTACTAATGTAAGTTCTTCGCTCTCTAATGGAACTGCCACAGTCACTGTTGGTGATGCATATGCTCAGGTTGCTGGTGTTGCAACAGTTGCTCAAGGACTGACTGGCACTCCTAATATTATCGCTGGATTCACCACCACTAATGATCTTTATGTTCAGGGTGGAAATCTTGGTATTGGTTTGGATCCAAACCCATCATATTCTATTGATTGTCTCGATAGCATTAGAACATTTGGTGGTGAGATTTGGATGCCAAGAGGATCTAATGGATCCCTTCTCCTTAGAAATGCTATTGATAACCTTCGTGAGATTAACAGTGTTGGATCTGGATCCCATATTATCATTCAGCATCCTTCTTACAATGGTGGAGTTGGTATTGGTACAACCGTCCTGGATGGATATAAGTTTAGAGTCCATGGAGGATCTCAATTCTCTGGTATCGTAACCGCAACTCAGTTTGTTGGTGATGGTTCTCTCCTGACAGGCATTGTTGCTTCTGGAACTGGTATTACCATCCAGGAAGAAGGATCTAATGTTGGTACTGCAAGTACAATCAACTTCGTTGGTGCTGCTGTAACTGCAACCATCTCTTCTGGAACTGCAACTATTAATATTAGTCCTGCAGTATCCACTGGATCTGGTGGTAAGTTTGTTGATAATATTGCTGGAATTCATACAACTTCTGCAGTTGGTGTCAAGACTGATCAACCCAAGTCGGCTCTTCAAGTTGAGACATTTGGTATAGAAGCAGGCATTGGAACATTTGTTGCTGTTGTTGGTACACCAGTTGACATTGATCAATTCAATGTGAGCACATCTCCATTCAGAACGGCAGAATACACTTTGCACATTCATCATGCAAATGGTATGCAATCACAGAAGGTCCTGGTTATGCAGGATGGATCTAATGCATACTCTAACGAGTTTGCGATTATGTATTCATCTACAGATGCTCTTGTCTCCTTCGCATCTACTGTGACTGGCGGTGTATGTAAACTGCAAGCAACACCATTGACAGGAACAACTGGTATAACTACATATAGATTCTCTAGAGGAACTCTTCTCTGATGGCAATACGATTAAATGAAGAACACCAGACCACGGGGAGTGGTCTGGGATATCAAATGTCCTCATATGTTCTTATGAGGTCTTTGGCAAATAGGACTGGATTTAAATATGCTATAGATCCTCAGAATTTGTATGCGCTGAAAAATACCTTTGATGGTTTAGTGATTGACGAAGAAGATGCTCCTGGGGTTCAAGGGAAGCATAGTGTTGAGTTTATGATTGATGACTCGTTTGATGATGTATTGAAAACAGTCAAAGACAACACAACGTTGTATGGATATCCAACTCCATCGAATGCAATTGATATCACTCAGATTGAAGAAGTAAAATCTCATTTTAAATTTAGAGATGAGATTGAAAGTAGATGTAAGTCTTGGAAAGAAAGTGTAGTTGGTGATAGTGAAGTCATCGCAATTCATCTTCGCAGAGGTGACTTTGTAGATGATTACAGTGGAATGTTCTTGATTGATGATGACTACTATCTTAAAGCATTAAAGTTACTCCCAAAAGATATTCCTGTTTTAATTTTTACTAACGATAAGGAATATGTCCGTGGTAATGAGAATTTTAGTGGAGATAGATTTATTTTAGTTGATGATATTGTCAACTTCAATCAACCAACTAGTGATCTATCTAGAGAAATAGATATAAATGTTGACAAGTCTGGAGATAATCTGTTTAATTATTCAGTTGTCCTAGAGTCGATGGGCAATCCTGAATTGGATGACTATCTTCAGAATAAAATAGATAATAGATTATATAATTATTCGCATGACATGTGCTTGATGAGTATGTGTGATTATCATGTGATTGCAAATAGTACATTTAGTCTCTGGGCAGTAGAACTCTCAAATACCAAGAGAGTTGTTTATCCAATGTATTGGTCTCAGGGACTCAGTGATGATATAGATGCTGTTCTATGTGATAATCCTGAGTCTTGTCGTCCTGGATTCAGGTGCAATCAAGATACTACGATTGCTAGAGATTTGGGTGGATTTGATCAAACCGCTTCTGCGTTGGGATATTTTATGAAGGATGACTGGATTGGATTGGAGAATCCAGATCAACGCGCTAAGAAATGGGGGTGCTGCTAAATGTCTGAGAAGAAGCGTTACATTGTTGGATGTACTGCCCCAGCAGACTGGGAGTATATTCACGAACTATTAACTCAGGATGGAACATTAGATGATAATATTCCAACTGAAGCGATCACTAGTGACGACTTAAAAGAACATAGTCCAACCAGAGCATCTTATCTTTTAACAGATGAGGAAGCTGCACTTGTTGAGGCGCATGAAAAAGTTCTCTATTGTCACATAGCACAAGAAGACTTCTCACCACCACAAGAAGAGTTACATGCGACTCCTCAACAAGGATTTCGTCAAGTAGGCATTACCTCACAATATCGTCGTTGGGAAGCATTTAATCTTATTACTACTACTGGTGGTAATACTCAAGATTTTGATATGGGTCGTAGTGGATTCCAATTGCTTAGACATTCACAAGCAGAAGACCCTTGGTATGATGGTACATCCAATGGTGGTAGACAGGTATTTGATAATAGAGTTCCTCGCTATGGTAGTGGTAAGAACGTTGATGTAATTGTATGTGACGAAGGATTTTGGTTGGGTCATATTGAGTTTTATAATCCATCTGATGTTAGAGATATTAGTAATAGCACCACAGATGGTAATGGAGATCCATACATCTTTGGTCCTGAGGATATGATTGAGGGTAATGTCCTCAACAGTAACGGAAGATGCTATGCTCTTGATTTAATTGTTGATGCTCCATACTATATTGATCCTGACTTTTTTAATGCAAGTCCTGGAACTAGACTTGAAACGAGATGGGATGGAACAACCGTTCCTGTAAGTAGTGTTGCGGTAAACTGGTGGAGAAATAATACAACAACTTATCGCTCTGTTGGATTCACCACTTTTGGTACAGCAGCTGTTAGCACTGCATATAATAGAACAGATTCCAATGGAACAAATACATCAACTGCATATCAGAGTACTCATGGAACTCAGTGTGCTGCTTCTTGCTTTGGCAGAACTCAAGGGTGGGCATACAATGCAAACAAGTGGGTATTGAATCTGTATGGATCTAGAAGTTCTGGTATTGAAGCAGGATTTGATGCCCAGAAGTTGTTCCACCAGATGAAACCAAATAACTCTGAACTTGGAACAAAGGATCCTACGATCAGTTCTAATAGTTGGGGTTATCGTGCTGTCCCTAGTTCTTCTGGATACTCCTTTTATCAAGGAGCGGGTGGGGTAGCTTATACTAATGGTGGTAGTTGGTCCCTAGGACCATTTAACAGCAGTAATACCAGACCTGGATTCCAAAGGTATGTTGGATGGTATGGAGATTATTATGGTGGTCCAAGAATGAAGGGTGAGATGCTCCCTAATTCTACGACTCAAGCATTGGACGAATTGATTGCTGAAGGTGTTATCTTTGTTGGTGCCGCAGGAAACTCAAATCAAAAACAAACTAGTTGGGATCATCCAGATTTTAATAACTACTGGAACACTGGTATTGGTGCTACTGTTGGAGATAACTTCTTCTATGAGTTTGGTCTGAGAGTATACCCATATTCAAATAGGAGAGGATTCCCTCAGCATGGTGGTATGATTAGAAGTGGTGTTGGTGGAACGGTTTACACATATCCTGTGATTAACATTGGTGCTCTTGATGATGATTATGCATCTACTCAAAGTTATAAGGAGCGTAAGGTAAATTATAGTGATATGGGTAGTGAAATTGATTGCTATGCCGCTGCTGATGGTATCCTTACCGCAAAGAATGTAAGTGGATCTGGTAGAGCAAGACATGACACCAAACCATCTGGAGAAAGTGGATTTACTTATTATTATGATAATAAGTTCAGTGGAACCAGTGCGGCATGTCCTGTCGCATGTGGAATAATTGCAACTAAGTTAGAATATAATCGTAACTGGGGTTGGCAAGACGTAAGGAATTGGTTGAGAGGAGAGAACCAACCAGTTGGCGTGGGATCTACACTGGCAAGAATGGAGAGTAACAAGTTTCATTTTGGTGTTGATAGCAACACTGCTGGATATGGTGATCAGGGTGGACAATCTACCTGGTCTGATGTTAATAGTCTTGAGGGGTCTCTTCCAATTGTTATCTACGATGCGGAGACTGGTAATGAAACAGAACAGTCAAGTGGATCACCTGTTATTGAAGGAGTTAAAGTATTCTCTGGTGATGGGATGGAGATTACAGGTAACTTTACAATATCTTACGAGTGATAAATACTAAAAAACCTGTGTTTGAATAATGGCAGATAGATCTTTTGGTGTAAGAGAGATTAATATTGTTGGATCTGCTGGTACTCCTACGATCTCCAGTCCAGATAATATTAATCTGAATGGCAACAGAGTTGCTATTAGCACCGACCTTCAGGTTGGAAGGAATGCAACCGTTAGTGGCATCATAACTGCTAATGCTTTTTACGGTGATGGAACTAATCTGACTGGTGTAACAGGTGTTGGCACTCAGCGTGGAGATGATGAAGCACTAAACTTTGGAGATTCTGACGATCTTCAAATCTATCATAATGGTGTCAGTAATATTATTACGGGTATTAGTTCCAGGGGTACTGGAAAGGTAGATACTTTTCTTACAGTTCATGACCTCTATGTTAATGTTCATAGTGGTCAATATGCTTCTGCTAGATTCAAGGCAGGATCTGTTGGTGTAGAATTATACTCTGGTACTGCTAATAATAATGTTGGGTATCTTAGATTTGCTGCTGCTGGTATTGGTTGTACCGTATATGGTGATCTGAGAGTTACCGCAGGAACTGGTGGATCTGGTGGAGCAGCATTCAGACGTAACGTTGCAATCGGAACAGATGTTCTTGAGGCAACTGATGCCCTTCTTGTGAAGGGAGATGCAAATATAACTGGTGTTGTCACTGCAAACCAATTTGTTGGTGATGGTTCTCTTCTTACTAATCTCCCTGGTGGTGGAGGGGGAGGTTCTATTGCAGGTATCGATACTGTCGGTACTTCGTTCTTTAATACTTTACATGCAACTGGAACCATTGACATTGGAACATCCAATGCTGGTGTTGCTGTAACTCACATGACCATTGACTCTGCTGATGTCAGTGGTACTATTCGTAATAGAATTCAGAGTGGTGCTGGTAATACTAATGCTGTTCTGGACATTCAAACCAAAGAATTCTTAGTAACAGATCCATATGCTGGTAAGGGATCGCTGATCTCTGCTGATGCATCGGGAACCAAACTATATCAGAACGACTCCGTAAAACTTTCTACCCTTGGAGCAGGTGCTACTGTCACTGGAACCATGTATGCTACGGCATTCTCTGGTGATGGATCTCAACTGACAGGAGTTCCTATCTCTGGTAATACTGGATCATTTGTTAGAGTAGACTCTCAAGAATTGGTTGTATCTGGTCTCTCTACATTCCAGGGCAATGTTTACCTTGGCGATGGTGATGTCCTGTATATTGGTGATGGTAATGATCTTCAGTTATATCACAACAACGTCAATAGCGTTATAAGAGATGCTGGAACTGGAAGTTTATTCCTCCAATCTAATGACGTTAGATTGATGAGTGTTACTAATAGCAACTTTGCTAGGTTCACTGAAGGTGCTGAAGTAGAGCTTTATTATAATGGATCTCAAAAATTCAATACCACTGGATATGGTGTTACTGTCCTTGGAACATTAGATGCTCAAGGACTTAACATCAGTGGAGTTACTACAACCACTGGTGCTATTCATATTGATTCAGATTCTGCTGATAGAACTGGATCAGCTTTAAAAATTGGTAATAGTATTAATGGTGATATTAGTATCTATCATACAGGTACAGAAAGTGTTTATTGGGATAATTATGGAAGAACAAGATTTGCTGGTGGCAAATGGGAGTGGACCAATCTTGCGGATAGTCAACAGGTTGTTGAGTTTGACCAGACTTATGGTGTTAAATTAAATTATTCTGGAACCAGAAGATTCATGACCACCAATGATGGTGTTCATGTTTCTGGTATCATGACTGCTACTAGTGTCTCTATTGGTGCTAGTAATGCGGAACCCAATCTCACAATAACATCTGATGGTACAGATACCTTTATTAAGGAGTTAAATTCTACTGGCGAACTGACTATCAGTACCAATCAACTCAAGATTGAGAACCCATCGTTTGAGACTCTTGCACGCTTCAATCAGGACGCAGATGTCAAATTGTATTATGACAATGCAGAGAAGTTTGCAACCACAAGTACTGGTGTAAATGTAAGTGGTATTGTTACTGCAACATCCTTCTCTGGTGAAGGTGGTGTTACTCGCTGGACCTTAGGTGCTAATGGATCTTCTGACTATACCTTTACTGGTATTGGATTCACAGAGACTAAGAATGATCCAGATCTTCATCTTGTTCGTGGTCAGACTTATGAGTTCCTGAATAACTCTGGTGGATCTCATCCATTTGAAATTAGAACCAGTGCTGGTGGACAAGCATATAATCACGGTGTAACTAACAATGGAGCATCTAGTGGAATTATCAAGTTCCAAGTTCCTTATGATGCACCAACAAGTCTTGTCTATATCTGTACTGCTCATAGCAGTATGGTTGGTAACATCTATATCGATGATAATACTGTAGGTCCAACCGTTCAAAACTTCACTGGAATTGTAACTGCAACCTCATTCCAAGGTAACAGCACAACTGGTGATGGAAGCGACAGGGGATTTACCACCAAGTATTACATCACTGCTGATGGTTCTTCTAACTATAGATTTGCTGGACCAGGTGTTCTCAATACCACTAATGACCCAACTCTTTACTTCCATAGAGGATTCACTTATATTTTAGAGAACTCTACTGGAAGTGGTCACCCATTTGAGTTGAGAGTTAGTGCTGGTGGTGCAGCATACAATCCAGGAGGAAGTTTCCTGACAGGATCCATTAATGGTACTCAGGTACTTACGGTTCCCATGGATGCTCCTAGTTCTATTGTATACCAGTGTACTCTTCACAGCGGTATGTTGGGCACAATTAACTTCGTAAGCTGATAATTGATTGACGTTAAATATATAAGAATATAATATAAGGGCAGTAATGCCCTTTTTTCGTATGGTAACCAACGACATTTGTGATAGAGTTGAGAGTCATCTTCTCTACACACTGGGCAAGCGTCCAGATAAGGCAACATCACATGACGTATACACTGCTCTGTGTTACGCGGTAAGGGATAGACTGGTAGACAATTATTTGGTTGACAAAGATCAACGTAAAGAAGTTGCATATCTGTCCGCAGAGTTTTTGATCGGACCACAGTTAAGCAATAATCTTCTCAATTTAGATATTCGTAGGGATGCTGAGAGTGCGGTCAGTAAGTATGGGTATACGCTAGAAGAAATCATTGATCACTCTGTAGAACCTGGACTTGGTAATGGTGGTCTTGGTAGACTCGCTGCATGTTATATGGAGTCAATGGCAACTCTTAAGGTTCCTGCCATTGGATACGGGATTAGATATAAGTATGGTATTTTTAAGCAGACGATTAGAGATAATCAGCAGGTAGAGGTTACTGATAATTGGCTGCATGGTGATTGGCCATGGGAACTCTGCTATCCTGATGAATCAGTGATGGTTGGATTTGGTGGTAAGGTAGATAGGTATGGTGATAATGTCAGGTGGGTTCCTGATAAGTACGTTGTTGCAGTTCCTTACGATGTTCTTCAAGCAGGGTATAAGGTAGACAGTTGTGCTAAGATCCGACTTTGGAGAGCAGACGCTATTGATGTGTTTGACTTCAAAGCATTCAACCAGGGAGACTATCTGGGATCTGTAGAGAATAGTGTAACTACAGAGACTATCTCTAAGGTTCTCTATCCCAATGATGGCACTGATCAGGGTAAAGAACTGAGACTAAAGCAGCAGTTCTTCTTTGTCAGTGCTTCTCTTCAAGACATGATCCGAAGCATTCTTGAGCGTGGTCTTGCTATTGAGGACTTCTATCAGTATTATCAAGTTCAATTAAATGATACTCACCCATCAATTGCAGTTGCAGAATTGATGAGACTTCTTATGGATGAGCATCATCTGAATTGGGAACTTGCATGGAGTATTACGAGCAAGTCAATTGCATACACTAATCACACCCTGCTTCCAGAGGCATTGGAGAAGTGGAGTGTAAGTCTATTTGAAAAACTTCTCCCCAGACACCTTGAGATCATTTATGAAATCAATTCCAGATTCCTCCAGATCGTCAGAATGCACTACCCTGGAGACGACGAGACTCTTCGCAAACTGTCTATCATCGATGAGACGGGTGGTAGATATGTCAGAATGGCCAATCTTGCAACAGTCGGATCTCACCATATCAATGGTGTTGCTGCACTTCACTCAGATCTGATCACTAAGAATCTGATGCCTGAGTTCTATGATCTTTGGCCTCATAAGTTTACCAATGTGACTAATGGTGTGACTCCTCGTCGCTGGTTGGCAGATTCAAATCCAGCACTTGCAGAAGTTCTTGATGAGTATGTTGGTGACGACTGGGCATCTAACATGGATCGTCTGTCTGAACTTGAGAATTATGCTAATGATGATGTGGTCTTGGAGAAGATTGGTGCAACAAAACTCATCGGCAAATTCAAATTAGCACAATATATTAAGAAGACGCTCGGCATCTCTGTTGACCCGTCAAGCATGTTCGACGTACAGGTAAAGAGAATCCATGAATACAAACGACAGCATCTCCTTGCTTTATGGATTGTGTCTCGGTATTTGTATATCAAAAATCATAAAGACGATTATGTTGTTCCACGTACAGTGATCTTTGGGGGCAAGGCAGCACCTGGATACTATATGGCGAAGGAGATCATTCGCTTCATCTGCAATCTTGCTGAGACCATCAACTCCGATCCTGATATGGCAGGGAAGTTGCGTGTTGTATTCCTGCCAAACTATAGTGTGAAGTTGGGTGAGAAGGTCTACCCTGCTGCAGATCTCTCTGAACAGATCTCCACAGCAGGTAAAGAGGCATCTGGTACTGGCAACATGAAGTTTCAGATGAATGGTGCTTTAACAATTGGCACACTTGACGGTGCAAACGTGGAGATCCGTGACCTTGTTGGGGAGGAGAACTTCTTCTTGTTTGGCAATACGGAAGAACAGATTGGGGATCTTTGGAAGAATGGATACAATCCAAAGGACCACATGAGTGGTGGACTATTTGAAGCAATTGAACTGATTAAGTCTGGTCACTTCTCCAATGGTGAGAAGAATGCCTTCTCTGCCATGATCGACAACCTACTGGAGAAAGATCCATTCTGTGTCTGTGCAGACTTTGCTGACTATAGTCGTGCTCAAACTGTGGTGGATACTACCTGGGGTAATAGGAAGGAGTGGAACCGAAGGTCTCTGATCAATATCTCTAGGTCTGGGTTCTTCTCGTCTGATAGATCCATTCAAGACTACTGCGACAACATCTGGAAGGTCTGAGGGGTTGACAGGTTCCCAAAACCCGTGGTACTATAAATACATCAACACGTTAAGGAATGTAAAGTTCCTTAAACGGTTGTAACACCCCAAACCGAGACCTATAGGGTGTCTAAAGCACGTCTCTCATACCTCTGCTTAGGGTGCAGAGGAATAGTAACTCCACCATTTCCCTGATGGTCTTACTAACTGTTTAATTAAAATGGCTCAATCTACTCTCGTCCAACAACAAGGACAATCTACCTGGGAATCATTCTGTGACTGGGTAACTTCCACCAATAACCGCCTCTATGTCGGTTGGTTCGGCGTCTTGATGATCCCAACTCTGTTGGCAGCAACTATCTGCTTCATCGTCGCCTTCATCGCTGCTCCCCCTGTGGACATCGATGGCATCCGTGAACCCGTCGCTGGTTCACTCATGTACGGTAACAACATCATCTCTGGTGCAGTTGTTCCATCTTCCAACGCAATTGGT
>Ga0181568_10001574_pt1 | contig 20986 bp, 7 predicted proteins | sample 101ome_20_FD_133758 | JGI IMG/M metagenome (GOLD analysis project Ga0181568, IMG submission 133758) | Coastal salt marsh microbial communities from the Groves Creek Marsh, Skidaway Island, Georgia - 101404AT metaG (megahit assembly) | ecosystem: Environmental > Aquatic > Marine > Intertidal zone...
CGTATATAAAACGCCTAACTACCCTAAGCTATAAAGTGTTACGAACGCCTATTAAAAACCGCGCCCATAAAAAAATCCCCACAAGAGGTCCACCCACACCTGCGGCGGCACACCTGCGGTGGCACACCTGCGGTGGCACACCTGCGGTGGCACACCTGCGGTGGCACAAAAACCCACAAAATGCTATATAATGCAAGAAAGGAAATCCTTCCCATGGAAAAAAATCGCGCAGAAAATTTTACGACTATAGAGGTCGATCAAGTAACTGGGGAGTATTATGTAGTGATTCCTCAATGGGTATGTGATGAGCAAGGATGGTATGAGGGCACAGAAGTAAACATCGAGGTCGAGAGTGATTGTATTATCATTCGCGGGGTCGATTGATGCACAAGAGTGCCGTAGAATACGTGCCGTAGAATACGTGCCGTAGAATACGCGGCGCGATTGACACCTCATATATAATACGGTATGATACTGAAGTAACCAATTTCTATTATGGCTAAAGGATTTACAGTAAAGGCAAAGACACCCAAACCATCAGAGAGCGCCCCAGAATGGGATTACGATGCTGCCAGAGAAATGCTACGTGATAAAGCAGTAGTGTTCTGTCTGCCAGGTCGTGGGGTATCTTATGCATTTCTCAAAAGTTTTGTACAACTTTGCTTCGACTTGGTAAAATGCGGAGCAAGCATCCAGATCTCGCAGGATTATTCCTCAATGGTGAACTTTGCGAGATGCAAGTGTCTAGGAGCGAATGTACTGCGTGGACCGGATCAACTTCCGTGGGATGGTAAGTTGAAGTATGATTATCAATTATGGATTGATAGTGATATTGTATTCAACACTGAGAAGTTCTATCAATTGGTATTGATGGACAAGGATATTTCTGCTGGTTGGTACTGTACTGAGGACGGTCGCACGACATCTGTTGCTCATTGGTTAGACGAAGAGGACTTCCGTGGTAATGGTGGTGTAATGAACCATGAGACGTTGGAGAGTATTGGAAAGCGTCGTAAACCATTCACAGTGGACTACACAGGATTTGGGTGGGTACTGATCAAGCACGGTGTGTTTGAGAACGAAGAGATGAAGTATCCATGGTTTGCACCAAAGATGCAGGTCTTTGAATCAGGTAGTGTACAGGACATGTGCGGAGAGGACGTATCTTTCTGTCTCGATGCAATTCAGGCGGGCTTTGAAATCTGGTGCGATCCACGCATCAGAGTTGGGCACGAAAAGACAAGGGTGATCTGATATTCATCGCAATTTGCGTCTTGTGTATTCTTTTAAGGATGGCACAGGGCGCTTCGCGATCTCGTATCAGATCCTTGTAGTCCAGGATTTCTCGTCCAAGGTGCTTGACGCCATATACGGAAGTGGTATAATGACTTATGTCACGCACACATGACATTCCGTTTAATCTCGTCAAAATGACAAACGATCACATTTTCTGTCACATCAATGAAAGAAAAGTACAATGTCTATGTAAAAGGCGAACTAAAACATGCTCATCTTTCTGAAGAAGAATTCTTCGACATAATGGAAGATTATGCGAAAGGGTTCTATGAGAATGGAACCATCAAATCTGATCAAATCACCTACAAAATCGTTATTGAAAACTAATTATGGCACGTTCTAAAGTTGGACTTGTAAAAACTAATTTTACTCCAGGAAAACCAAAAAAAACTCGGCAAGGGTGTGGGAAACACACTAAGTATGCCGCGACAAGTCGTAACAATGCTCGTAAACGTTATCGAGGACAAGGACGATGAAGACATTTGATAAAATCCTTAGTTATGTTTTCGTCGGTTTTATTTCTATTGTTGTCTGGGAAGTAGGACATCCATATTTTCTAGGTAGTCATGATGACCATCATCACAGTCATCCAAGCAACGAACACGTTAGAGATTATAAATGATTAAAGAGGTTCCCTTCGGGGGACTTTTTTAATGCCAATAAATAAGATTTAAGTGCTAAATAATTAAAAAAGTTCTCCGAAATGGCAGTAACAAGGGTATCTAGATCCTTCAAAGATATTAGTTTATCCTTTGAACCACATCCCGTGACAAAGGATTTACCTGTTCTTACGAATAGAAATGCTATTATAAGATCTGTCCGTAATTTAGTTGAAACGATTAGAACTGAAAGATTTTTTCAATCTAACCTAGGATCAGATGTACGTGATAGTTTATTTGAAATTATGGATTATGCTACGGCGACAATCCTTAGAGAACAGATTCTTGAAGTTATTACAAATTATGAACCCAGGGTTGAAAATATTGACGTTGAAGTAGAACCAAATATTGATGAAAATAATTTTGAGGTCACCATAATCTTTGATATTATAGGTCAAGAAATTCCTACCCAATCGTTTACCTTCATCTTAGAGGCAACCAGATAAAAAAATGCCTTTTACTAAATTCACTAATCTAGACTACGGTCAAATAAGACAATCAATCAAAGATTATCTCCGTGCAAATTCTAATTTTACGGATTTTGACTTTGAGGGGTCTAATTTTTCTATTTTAATTGATACGTTAGCATATAATACGTATATTACTGCATTCAACACTAATATGGTTGCCAATGAATCCTTTTTGGATTCTGCAACGATCAGAGAGAATGTCGTATCTCTTGCAAGAAATATAGGATACGTACCATCTTCTAGAACTGCTGCTACTGCAAAGATATCTTTTAGCGTAAATGTTGATCCTGTATCAACATTAGCGAACGGAACACCAATCTATACACCCACAATAACGCTCCAGGCAGGTCTTGTTTGTACTGGTGGGATAAGAGGTTCTTCTTATGTATTCTCTTCTCCTGAGAATATTACAGTCCCAGTGGTAGATGGTATTGCCGAATTTAATAATATTACAATAAAAGAAGGAACATTTTTATCGAAAAGGTTTATTGTCGATACCTCTCTTGATCAAAAATTTGTTTTAGATAATTCATTTGTCGATACTACAACAATTAGAACATATGTAAAAGGTCCAGATGAACTAGGATTAGGTGACCAATACAATTTGGTGGAAAATATTATTGATATAGATAGTAATTCATTAGTTTATCTTATTCAAGAAATTGCTGATGAGAAGTATCAGTTATTATTTGGTAATGGAATCTTTGGAAAGGCACTAGAAAATGGCAATATCATCACCTCAAACTACATTGTGACTTCTGGAAAAGAAGGAAATGGAGTCGATAAATTTACATTTGCCGGAACATTGATTGATGCAGAAGATGCAATTGTTGTTCCAACAAATACACTTACCGTAACGACCATAGATCGGTCTTATAATGGTGCAGAAATTGAAAATATCAACTCAGTTCGCTATTTTGCTCCAAGATTGTATTCTGCCCAGAACAGAGCAGTAACAACAACTGATTATGAGACAATTATCAAGTCAAAAATCTTTAGAAATGCGGAATCTGTCTCTGTTGTAGGTGGAGAAGAGCTAGATCCACCTCAATATGGCAATGTTTTGATCAGTATCAAACCAAAAAATGGTACTTTTATCTCAGATTTTGATAAAGAGCAGATTTTATCGAAATTGAAGCAATATTCTGTGTCTGGAATCAATCAAAAAATCGTTGATTTGAAAATTTTGTATGTCGAAATCGATTCTTCTGTTTATTACAACTATAATAAGGTTATAAATGCATCAGATTTGAATAGTAAAGTCAATTCTTCTCTTGTTTCTTACTCAAAATCAGTAGATTTAAATAAATTTGGCGGAAGATTCAAATATTCCAAACTTTTACAGATTATTGACAACACAGATTCTGCAATTACGTCAAATATCACAAAAATTATCATTAGAAGAGACCTGAAAGCACTTATTAATCAGTTTGCACAGTATGAAATCTGTTTTGGTAATAGATTTCATATCAATCAGAAGGGATATAACATCAAATCTACCGGATTTACGATTCTTGGAAGCACTGATACTGTATTTTTTACTGATACACCAAATTCTGACGGAAAAACGGGTATTATTTCAATTGTGAAACCAGCAACTGAGGTCCAAACTAACTCTGAGGATCCATTTTCGCCCGAAATTCTTGTAAAATCTGCAGGAATTGTGAATTATGAGTTGGGAGAGGTTAACATCAATAATATTATTATCACTTCTACCACTTTAGACAATGATTCTATCGAGATTCAGGCATTTCCTGAGTCAAATGATATTATAGGATTAAAAGATTTGTATATTTCATTTAATCTTGAAAAGAGTAAAATAAATATGATTAAAGATTCTATATCTTCTGGAGAAGATAATTCAGGTGTTGTCTTCAATAAAAATTACTATACATCAAGCTATTCTAACGGGAGTTTAACGAGGTCATAATATGCAACACGAAGGTTTTGGGGAAAGAGTAAAAATCCAACAAGTTATTGAAAATCAGCTCCCTGAGTTTATTTTAGCAGAAAATCCTAAATTTGTAGAATTTTTGAGGCAATATTATGTTTCTCAAGAATTTGTAAGTGGTCCAACAGACATTTCAGAGAACATTGATAGATATTTGAAGTTAGATAATCTCACTCCTGAGGTTATTAGAGGAAATACACACCTAACATCCGACGTATCTGTCAGTGATGACATCATAAATGTAGTATCAACTAAAGGATTCCCCAAAACATATGGGTTAATTCGTATTGATGATGAAATTATTACCTATACAAGCGTAACTGATACTAGTTTTGAAGGATGTATTAGGGGTTTTAGTGGAGTTACTGCATATCATTCTGATTTAAATGAAGAAGAACTGGTATTTACTGAATCATCATCTGCATCTCATGCTAATGAATCGATAATATACAACCTAAGTTCATTATTTTTACAAGAATTTTATAAAAAACTTAAGTTTTCTTTAACTCCTGGACTAGAAAATCTTAATTTTAATGAAAATCTTAACGTTGCAAACTTTGTAAAGGAAGCAAGAGGATTTTACGAATCCAAAGGAACGGATGAATCCTTTAGAATCTTGTTCAATGTACTTTATAATGAAAGTCCTACTATCATAAACCTTGAAGAGTTTCTCCTGAAACCATCTGATGCATCTTATATTAGAAGGTCTGTAGCGGTTGTAAGACCGCTCTCAGGCGATATCAATGGATTAGAGGGTCAAACTATCTACAAGACCACAGATAGTGCTACAACCGCTTCTGTATCGGAGATAGAATCATTTGTTAGGGAGGGAGTAGTATACTATAAATTAAATCTTTTTGTTGGTTATGACGATACTAATCCAACAATTACGGGTACTTTTGACGTTACAAAAAACACAAGAGTTATTGATAATGTAGTAATTTCTGGATTAGATCCTATTCATACTATTTCTGTCGATTCTACTGTCGGTTTTGATGAGAGTGGAATAATATATTACAATCATAGACCAATTTATTATAATGAAAAGACCTTAAATCAGTTCTTAGGTTGCTATACCACTGAAGTAAATCCAATTAATATTGAAAAAACGGGATATATTCATGGAAGTAACACATATTATGGATATTTTGATGGTGATGAAAGTCAAAAAGTAGAATTTTTGATTACTGGAGTACTATCTGATGCTGTTATTGATAATGAAAAGTTTAACTTTAAGTCAGGAGATATTATTACTCCGAAAAGTTTAGGAAATCTTGTTCCTAGAGATTCTAGCAAGATTTCAATTTTTTCGAATTCGTGGTTATATAATACAAGTACTAGATATCAAATTAATACTTTTTCTGGAAGTAATATATCCACAAAGATTAAGATAGATAGAAATACTTTAAAGATTGGTGATAAAGTAGAAATTCTCTACAGAAACACAGAGATTGTTCCTGTAGCAGGGTTTGATGATATTACCATCTTAGACATATCGGATGATGGAACAATCACTCTCAGCGTCTCTACGACTCCTCTCAATCAACCTGGAACATCGTATGACTTAAGAAGATTGCTGAAAAAGGCAACTTCATCTGAAGTATCAATCCAGTATGGTAATAATGCTGTATCTTCCGACATTCAGAACACCTATACTGACAAAGAAAATATTGCATATATTGCATCAAACTCTTTACCTGGATATGAAATAACAACTAAATTATTTGAATATCAGATAGAATCGTTGAATGATTATGATAATGTAACTCAAGGATACACTACTATTACGTTCACTAGTATAGTATCCTTCTTAACAGGAGATAAAGTAGCATACATTGAGGATGAAAATAATAAAATTCTTGGTCTTGATGAAGAATTTTACTTTGTAGAAGTTTTATCTGATAAAAAATCAATCAAATTATATCAAAACGGTGTTACAATTCCTTCAACTGATTACTTCTCCTTTGGGTATGGATTCTCAAATCCAGGAAATAATAAATTTATCTTATTTGAACAAAAAGACAGAATTATAAATCCCCAAAAAATTCTCAAAAAGATTGATCTTAATCAAAAAATTGAAGATATTGCAAGTAGTGATATTCTTCCTGGACCACTAGGAATGTTAAAAAATGGTGTGGAAATATTTTCTTTTAAAACCAATGATAGGGTTTATTATGGACCTTTAGAAAATATTAATGTATTGAATGGTGGGGATGAATATGATGTCATAAATCCACCATTATTAAACATCTCTGGGTCAGCAAAGATTGAACCTGTTATTTCTGGAAGTGTTAAAAAAGTTTATGTAGATCCGCAAGATTTTGATTTTGAAAAAATTATTTCAATCGATTTAACTGGAGGAAATGGTTCTGGCGCAAAATTTGAACCAGTTGTAGAAAAATTTGCACGGCAAATTGAATTTGATGCTAGAGAATTTAATTCTGGCGGAGGTCTGGATATTGTTAATGAAAGAATTACATTTACAAAACCCCATGGTTTAATTGATGGTCAAGAAATCACTTACAATAAAGTAAATAATTCTGCCATTGGTATCGAACCATTCCAAGGTTCAAATACTGATACTGGTGAGTATTTAATTGACGGTTCTATTTACTATTCAGAGATTATTAATGATAAAACAATCAGGATATACAAAAATTATTCAGATTATTTTTCGGGTATCAATACTGTTGGATTTACAACAATTGGAAATTCTGGAATTCATAAGTTTAAGTTAGAAACTAAAAATAGATTATCAGAAATTAGGGTTACTTCTAGCGGAGATGGATTTACTTATAGAAAACTTAAAGTAGCAGCATCTGGAATATCTTCAATAAGTCATTTTATAGAATTTGAAGATCATGGTTTCTCTGATGGAGAAGTTGTAACTTATTCATATGAAGGAGAGCAATTAGAAGGAGTTTCTCCAACCAACAAGTATAAAATTCTGTTTATTGATTCAAATAAATTTAGAATTTCTGATGCTGGTCCTGATGGTATTGATAATACAAATTACGATAGACACAAATACGTAAAATTTAATTCTGTTGGGGTAGGAACACATATATTCTCCTATCCAGAAATTAACATGCGCGTTAATTTCTCATCTCCAGGTGCCGGAAATACTTCTATTGTGGCAACACCAGTGATTACTGGCAATATAGAGCAAGTATACATTTATGATAAAGGGTCTGACTATGGAACAACTACATTAAATGTTCATAATAGACCAAATATTTCTGTATTAAACGGAAAAGAATCTCAATTTAGTGCGGTTGTTGAAAATGGTCAAGTCACTAAGGTAAGAATTCTTTATGGTGGAGCAGAATATTACTCTATGCCTGAACTTGTTATAAGTTCTCCTACTGGAATTGGAGCAGTTGTTAGACCAGTAATTAAAGATGGTAGGATAGTTGATGTTGTTGTTATTTCTGGAGGACTAAATTATGAGCAATCTACAACTGGAATTTATGCCGTTTCAGCAGGATCTGGTGCCATTTTCCAGGCAAATGTTAGACCTCTTACAGTAAATGCATCTACTAAGTTTGGAGTTCAGAATCAATTCTATAGAGATCCTGCTTCCGAAATTATAACTTCTGGAAGTAATGGTCTTCAGTATGCTGTAGTAAGTTATTCTCAGAATGTCAAAGATCAGTTAGCAGACAATGGAGATTTAGAGAATAAACACTCGGATATTATTGGATGGGCATATGATGGAAATCCAATTTATGGATCATTTGGATATTCAGATCCAGATGATATTAATTCTCCTATAAAGAGATTAACACCAAGTTTTGAAATAACATCAGTAACTAATAGACCAAGTTCTACAATATTCCCACTCGGATATTTTGTAGATGATTATAAGTACACTGCTCTTTCAGATTTAGATCAGTATAATGGAAGATTTGGAAAAACTAAAGATTTTCCAAACGGCGTATATGCATATTTTGCAACTACAGAATTAAATAATGATCAGCAAACTGTAGGTAAGTTCCCATATTTTGTTGGACTTAAGTATAAATCGCAGTACATCAAAGAAAATGATAATTTAGATCAATCTTTTGATCTAAATTCAACAAATTTACTTAGAAATACATCACCATACGGAGTATCAAATTTATATTCAGATAATGATTTTATTATTGAATCGAATGAAGTTGTGACTCAAAATACTCTAATAGAGTCCGTTTCTGCTGGAAGTGTTAATGGATATGAGGTTATTAAATCTGGAACCGACTATTCAATTGGTGATAAGGTAGATTTTAAAGTTGAATCCGGAACTTCTCCATTTATAAAAGTATCTGAAATTCAGGGGAAAGATATTGAAACAATAAGAACAGATATCACTTCTTATGAAGATACTATCGTTAGTTGGAAAAATTCTAATAAAGTAAAGTTTACAATTTACCCATATCACGAATTTAATACCGGAGATTATATTAACATAATTGGAGTTTCTACAGATAAGATTAACATTCAGGGATCTTATGAGATCGGAGTAACTACATATACGTCTTTACTTTCTGAACAGTTAGATGAATTTAACGTGACTGGTTTCTCTACTGATATATTTGTTAATTTTGTTCCACAAAATATTTCTGTTGGAAATACGATTAGAATTGATGATGAGTATTTGCAAATTATTTCTATTTCAGACAGACAAAACGTACTTAAGGTAAGAAGAGATAATCTTGGTGTGGCACACACTTCTGGTTCTCAAGTACAATATTTGCCCTATGAGTTTGAAATTAATAAAAATTTAGATTCATTTGATTCAAAAACTCCCAACAGAATGCATTTTAATCCAACTACATCTGTTGGAGTTGGAATTCAAACTGGATCTGGTATTACCGTAGAATATACTATTGGTCTTCGAACTTATGAAACTTTTGTCCAAACTCAAAGTATTTTCTTACAAAATCACCCATTCAAAACTGGAGATAAAGTAAGATTTGAAAAACCAACTGTTTCAAATCCAATTCCTGTCGAAGTTCCTAATGTAGGTACTTTAAATATTCCCGATGACATTAATGAATTTTATATTATTAAAAAAAGTTCAGATTTTGTTGGAATCGTTACTAGTGTTGGACTTAGCACTTCATCTTCAGGTCTATTTTTCCTGAATAATGGATCAGACAACTATGATTATATTATAGAAAGTATTGAAGATAATATTACTGCTACTTCTGAGAGAATAAACGCTGTTGTTTCTGTTTCAACCTCACACAATCTAACAAAAGGTGACATAGTAGATATAGAAGTTCAACCAAATTTAAATGTTGGTATTGGAACAACTAATAAGATCTATATCAAATATGTCAACAATAATTTAGTAGTAAATCCAATTGGATTCACTACTGAGAACGTTGATATTGTAAATAATAGTATTTTTGTAGAAGGTCATGCATACATAACTGGTCAAAAAATATTTTACAATTCTGAAGATGATGTAATAAGTGGATTATCTACCGGTGAATATTTTGTATACAAAGTTGATGAAAATATTGTAAAATTAGCAGAGACATATATTGATTCCGTAAATGTTCCGCCTACATTAATTAATTTTGAAGATCGAGGTGGAAATCTACAATCTCTATCTGCAGTAAACCCACCAATATCCAATTATAAAAATAATAACCTAGTATTTGATGTTTCGGATGATTCTCTTCAAGGTTATAATTTAAATTTCTATTATGATTCTTCATTTAGTAATGAATTTGATTCTTTTACATCAGAAGGAATCTATGTTGTAACAAGTGTCGGCGGTACTGTAGGATTTTCAAGTGAGGCAAGAGTAATTCTTAATTTCTCAAGTAATACTCCAGAAATTCTTTATTATAATTTAACTTTAGAAGGAATTCCTATTAATACTACAGACAAAGATGTAGATCACTATTCTCAAATTTTATTTGAAAATAGTTTGTATAATTCAACGCACAAAGTTATTGGAATCGCCAACACAGAATTTAGTGTTTCTTTAAGAAAGTTGCCTGAAAGTTTAGTTTACTTGAAAGATGAATGTGATGTAATCAAGTACACAACAAAATCGCAAACTGCAACTGGAGGAATTGAGAATCTCAATATTATTTCTGGGGGTTATGGATTGAAGTCACTTCCAATATTTAATGGTGTTGAATCTGAACAGGGAGCAGGTGCGTTTATTATCCCAGTTTCAAATACAATTGGCAATATTATCTCTGATATCTTAAAAAATGAAGGATATGAGTATCCATCTGACAATACAATAAGACCTTCTGCAAATATCCCCCAAGAAGTATATCTTGCAGATTCTAACACCATTGATAGCATCAATATTACATTTGGTGGAGAAGATTATTCCTCACCTCCAGATATAGTAATTGTTAATAGTGATACTGGAGAATTAATTGACACTGGTTACATCAGAGCAATTATAAATGGTTCTTCTATAACACAACTTAACGTAGAATATCCAGCTAATGGTTTACCAATCAAACCAGTTACTTTGAGAACTGTAAACAATAGTAATGGAATTAATATTGATAAAGTTGAATATTCTAGTTCTTCAGGTATAGTTACATGTACTATTACTACTCCTATATTTGGATTTACTGAACAACCTCTTGCTCAGGGAGATAAAATTTTTGTTGAAGGAATAGAACAGGTAAGTGGTTCTAATGGAGATGGAGTAAATTCTACAGACCTTGGATTCGATTTCTTTAGAATTACTCAGTACTATGCAACAAATCCAGCAAGATTTGAATATAATATTTCAGAATTTACTGATAACGCAGGAGAAATAAAATTCATTCAAGAAGGTTATGCAACTGCAATTAAGGAAGAAAAGTATCCAAAATTTGAAGTTATTCAAAAAGGATCTCAATTCTTAATTGGAGAACTGATAACAGTAAAATCTGATAATCAAACAGAAAATACTGATATAGAAGTTATTTCTGCAAATTCTAATATTATTAGAGTTCTTGGAAAAAGATTGTTGAATGTTGGAGAAAAAATTATCGGATCATCTTCTAATAGTGCAGGAACTATCGATTTTATTAAAAATAGCACTGGTTCTTATAATATATCATGGTCAAATATAAAATCTTTTGACTGGAAATATAATATTGGAAAATTAAACGAAAATTCTCAAGTTCTTCCAGATAATGATTATTATCAAAATCTTTCTTATGCTATAAAGAGCACAAAGTCATGGGATGAAATCGTAGGTAATATTAACAGTTTAGTTCATACTTCTGGAATGAAGAACTTTGCAGATATGCAATTTACAGATACTGTCCAATCTGGTATAAGCACTCTGTCAGAAGAATCAATTATTAGTGTGACAAATTCTTATGTTTCTGATTTACGTGTCGATCGTACAAATTATTTTGATTCTGCAATTGATGTTAATACTTCAGGAAATATTTCCAGATTCTTGAAGTTTAAAAATACTTATTTACTAGATTTTATTCTATGCAAATCAAATAATGTAATTTCTATAGATGATATTAGTAATCAATTTTCTAGTAGGAATGATGAGATATCTGATGTTCGTAATTTAGGTTATCTTAATCCTTCCAATAATTTTAATAAATTTTTAATACAATCTAGAGATTTAATTACAGGTCAAATTCAATTGTCTGAAGTTATTGCATTGAATACTAGTACCGATATTTACACTCTTTTCAAATCAGATTTAAGCAACTTTGAATATAAAATTGCAGATATTGAACCAATATTTGATGACAATTTTGAATATTTCTTAGGTGTAGAGGCAAATGATCCAGATAACGCAGCTATAGTATTTAAATCTTTAACTGAAACTATTACTGGAATTGCCTTAACATCAGGAACTTTTGATCTTAATATGATTAAGGTTGAAGGAATTAGTTGTAATGCAATTGCTGGTGTTAGTACAACATTGTTCAGTTTTAATGCTGACGATTTTGATGCTGCTCATGTTGGAGTTCATATTAAAAATAATGATGATACTAAGATGAATTATGTTGAACTGTATGTCACTCATGACAATACAGACACATATATGAATGAATATTTCTTTGATATTCAGGAAGAAACTAGTTTTGATGAATTGGGAACATTTACTGCAGATCTTATAGATGGAAATTTTGTCTTAAACTATGTAAATGATTCTGGAGAAAGTTTAGTAGCAAGAAGTAAGACCGTTGGATTTGGAACTACAACTTTAGGTGATGGAGAATTTAGATTTAATGCTGATGGTCAACCTATTGGATCTGAAAGAAGTTTACTTTACAAAACTTTTAGCACAGAAGTTTCTGCTGGAACTACCTCTTTATTTGAACTTGATTACACTTTATTTTCGGCAGTTAAATCTATTGTCAGTGTTGGGCAAGGTGAAAATAGTGCAGTTCATCAACTGATGGCAATTTGTGATGGCAATGATTCATATATTACTCAACATCCATTCTTGTCTATCGGACAAGAAACTGGAATTGGTACTTTTGGTACTAATATTAATTTAAATTCAGGAACATTTTCCTTAGAATTTACGCCAGATTCGTATGTAAATCCAGTAAGAGTAAAAGTACTTAACACAATATTCTACAAAGATTTTGATTTTATAAATCAAAATCCTGAACTTAATTATGATCCATTTGTAGAAGATGTTAAGTTATCATCTTATTATGGAGTTAATGTTAATCTTGGAATTGCTTACCAATTCCCAGCTAGAATTGGTGGAAAAGATATTTTTGCAAAAACATTTAATCCAAATTCATCAGCAGTAAATTACACTACAAATGAATTTTCATTAGAAGATCATTATTTCCAACCTTATGAGGAATTAATTTATACACCACAGTCATCTTTTATTGGTGTTGGAACAGAACCAATAGAAATAGAAGAAACTGAGAATAATGTCGGGGTACTAACAACTAAATTACCAAGAGAAGTATTTGCCATTAAAATTGACAAAGACACTTTCAAACTTGCTACAACAAAATCTCGTGCTATTGCAGGCATCGCAGTAACTCTCACTGGACCTGGAAATGGTAATGCTCACGTACTTGAGATGAAGAAAAAGAATGAAAAATCTTTGATTACCATAAGCAATGTTGTCCAGTCACCTATTGCATTTACATATGTTCAGCAGGATCTTGCTGGAAATGGTGGAAATATTTCAATAGGACAATCTTTCTTTGCACTTTCTGGAATTAATTCTATTAGACCAACTGATATACTTTTAATTGATGATGAATATGTACGAGTTGAAAATGTTGGACTTTCAGATAATAATGTAGGACCTATCACTTTCTCAGGAAACATTCCTCTCGTAGAAGTATCTAGAGGCGTTCTCGGATCAGACGCTTCGGAGCATTTAGATGGAACTACATGCGATGTTTACAGAGGTTCTTATAACATCGTTAAGAGTAATATTCATTTTACAGAACCTCCGAGGGGAAATCAATTAGATTTACTTGGACCTGACGAATCAAAACTTCCAAGAGAAAGAGCAACATTTAGTGGTAGGGTATTCTTGCGTAAAGATTATGAAAGTAATCAGGTATATGATGATATTTCTGAGCAGTTTACTGGTGTTGGGCAAACATTTACATTGACAAGATCTGGATTGAATACCGTTGGTCTTGGAACTAGTGGTGGAAGCGGTTTAGTTTTTATTAACGGAATTTTCCAAGCACCGACTACAGAAAACAATTCTAGTAATAATTACATTATTGAAGAAAATTTAAATCTAGGAATCTCGTCAATCACATTTACTGGTGTTACATTTGATGAAGAATTATTCATAACCGAAAATGATATAAATCAAAATCAACTTCCTAGAGGAGGTGTACTTATTTCTTATGGATCAACACCAGGTCTTGGTTATGCGCCTTTAGAAGGTGCTTCAGTCACTCCTGTGGTAGTTGGTGGTATCATTGATGATCTCACAATCAATGATATTGGTTCAGGATATAGGGGAGTTGTTTCAATTGGAGTAACAGATCCTAACCACAATGGTGATGAAGCAATAATAAGTGCAGTTGTTGGAGCAGGAGGAACACTCTTATTCAGTGTTGATTATGGTGGAACTGGATATTCTAATGACGCAATTGTCAATATTGAAGATCCATCTTATGAAAATCTAGAAATTGTGGGGGTTTCTCGTCTTGGTATTGGAGCAACTACAGATACTGGAGTTGGTTTACTTCTTAATCTTGAGGTTGGGGCAGCAAAAACTTCAGTTGGTATTGGTTCCACTTTATTCGAAGTAAGTAATTTCAAAATTACTAGAAATGGTTATGGATTTAAAAGAGGAGATGTATTTACTGTAGTAGGTCTTGTCACTGATAGAAACTTCAATCAACCAGTAGAAAAATTTGAAATTACTGTTTTAGAAACATTCTCAGATGCATTTAGTGCATCACAATTTGGGGAACTTGACTATATTGACAGTTTGGCACCTTACCAAGATGGAGAAAGGACAAGATTCCCATTAATTTATGAGGGTGAAACACTCAGTTTTGAAAAAGATGAATTGGATTTAGAATCTTCTGAGATTAATCTTGATAATGTTTTAATTATTTTCTCAAATGGAATTCTTCAAGAACCTGGTTCATCATATACATTTGAAGGTGGATCTTCATTCGTATTTGCTGTAGCACCAAGACCCGAAGATGATATTCAAGTATTTTTCTATAGAGGAACTAAAGGAATTGATAGTATACAGTTTGAAGTTGATGAAACTGTAAAAATAGGAGATACTTTACAAGTAATTTCTTCTAATGAAATAGAAACAAGTATTTCTCAAGATGAAAGAACTGTTTATTTTATCAACAGTGCAGATACAGTTCAAACAAATGCTTATAATTCACAAGGAATTGATGATCAAAATTATAAACCAGTTCATTGGACTAAGCAAAAATCTGATTTGATTATTAATAATGAACCTGTATCTAAAGCAAGACCTAATACATCTGCACAGATATATCCAACATCGAATGTCATTTCTTCAATTGATTCGTCATCAACTACTTTATGGGTAGATAATGCAGAACTTTGGAATTATGAAGATGATCTTATTATTTCAGTAGATGCTTTATTATTCACTAATAGTGAAATTGTTGGTGTTGGGACAACAAGACCATCTGTAAATTATGAGACCATTACAAATATTAGTAGTGTTAATGCTTTTGTTGCGGAAATAGTAGGCATAACAACAGTTGATGGCATTGGAGGAGCTGATCTTGCTTTGGAATTTACGCTTCAAAGAGATCCATTTACGTTCCCTGGATTCGAGGTTGGCGATTATTTCTATGTATCTAAAACCAGTGAAGGAACTGGAAATGTCAGTATCGAAGACAATGACGCGGAGGTTATTGCAATATCCACAGCATTCTGCGACAACATTTATAAAGTTGCTGGATGGGATGGATCTTTAGGAATTGTCACTGCTAATATAAGATCTGATAGTCCAGTTACGGGTCTGAATACTTCAGGTTCTTTACTATATCCAGTAGGAAAAGTATCATTTGGACGTTTATCAGGATTTGAAAGAAGGGCAAATAATCCTATAAGTATTGACCTTTCAAATTATACCTCAAGTAATAGTGGATTATCAACATATCCAATTATTCAGAGACGTGATGCTGGACTTAGAGATACTGGCGCTCTAGAGTTATAAATATAAGAAAAAACGTTATATAGATGTCCGCACTTGTAACAGATCAGTTCCGAATTGAAAATTCTGCGAACTTTGTCGAGTCAGTAAATGATTCGAATAATTCTTACTATGTTTGGTTGGGACTACCAAATCCCAACATCTACACTGGATTTGCCCGAAATCTTAATTGGAAAGGTTCTGAGGGTGTTTCTGCAGGTGTAGTTCCAAATCCTATTGACAATCCAAGCCACTTATCTCAATATAAAGATTCTTTGCTATTTGGTAAGAGAATAACCTCTTCTAATGTTAAGAGGATTGTTAAAAGAGTTGATTGGATAAAAGGTAAGAAATATGATATGTATAGACATGACTATAGTGACTCAAATCTAACGTCAGTTTCTAAAAGTACAAGATTATACAATTCTGAATTTTATGTAATTAATAGTGATTTTAACGTTTATATTTGTATTTCTAATGGATCTGGTGGTGATTCTAGTCAGGCAAACCAGTCGCAGTATGAACCAACTTTTACAGATCTAGAACCATCGCCAGCAGGTAACGGGTCAGATGGTTACCTTTGGAAATATCTCTTCTCAATTTCTCCATCTGATATTATCAAATTTGATTCTACAGAGTATATAACTTTACCTGATAATTGGTCAACAAATACAAATAGTAACATTATTTCTGTAAGAGATAATGGAAATTCTGATGAAAATACTAATCAAATAAAAACTGTTTATATTGATAACGCCGGTTCTGGATATACAGATGGAGAAGTTGATATTTTAGGAGATGGTCAAGGAGGAAGAGTTTTTATTACAACAAATGCTTCTGGAGAAATCATTTCGACAACTGTTACTGCAGGTGGAAGTGGTTACACTTATGGTCTTGTAGATTTGGGTTCTCTTCAACCTCAAGGAAGTATTCAAAATCCAGCAAAACTTATCCCAATTATTCCACCTTCTAAAGGTCATGGATATGATATCTACAAAGAACTTGGAGCAGATAAAGTTTTAATTTATGCAAGATTTGATAATGCGACTAGAGATTTTCCATCAAATACCGCTTTTTGTCAGATTGGATTACTGAAAAATCCTTCTAGTGTAGGATCGGGACAAACATTCTACGATGGAGAGTTTTCAAATCTTGGCGCAATAATGTTTGATTCCGTCAATGAATTTCTTCCAAAAGTTGGTGAAAAAATTACTCAGGTCGTAGATACTATAGATACTGCTAAAGGATATGTCGCATCATATGATGCTGACACAAAAGTTCTTAAGTATTTTAAAGATAGATCCCTATTTAATTCAACATCGCAGGATGAAACTGATTATATTGGAATTTCTTTAGGTGCCAAGGCAAATGTTGAGTTTGTCAATTCTGGACAAAATATTATTGGTGAAACAAGTGGATTCTCAGGATCTGTTGCAAATTTCACGGGACTGACCACATCAGTTAATAGCTCAATCATTAATTTGGGAGTAGAGTTTACTGATGGTCTTGCAGAATCTGAGATAAATAAAAAGACAGGGGATATATTGTATATTGACAATAGACCTCTCGTCTTTAGGAATGATAGGCAAAAAGAAGACATCAAAATTATTCTCGAATTTTAAGAAATGGCACAAAAAACAGATTTAAACGTAAATCCATATTTTGATGATTTTGATGCGGATAAAAACTTTTATAAAGTTTTATTTAAGCCTGGAACTCCAGTGCAATCAAGAGAATTAAATAATATACAATCAATTCTCCAGAATCAAATTGAATCCTTTGGAAGTCATATTTTCAAAGAAGGTTCTGTAGTAATTCCTGGAAGCATCTCATATGATCCTCAGTATTATGCAGTTAAACTGAATCAAAGATTTTCAAATATAGATATTCAGGCTTATATAAATCAATACTTAGGTAAAAAAATAGAGGGTCAGGTATCTGGAGTTACAGCATCAGTTCAAAGGATAGAAATTCCCGATGCTATTAACAACTTAGATTCAATTACCCTTTATGTAAAATACCTTGATGCAAATAACGATAATGAAATCTCTACATTTACAAATGAAGAGACCTTGATATGCGACGAAAATATTGTTTATGGAAATAATACAGTAATTAATGCTGGAGCAGGATTTGCATCGCTAATTTCTATTGACGCATGTTCCACAGGATCTGCAGTTTCTATTACTGATGGAATTTACTTCGTTAGAGGAACTTTTGCTAAGATTTTTAAAGAAACAATTATTTTAGATTATTATACAAATACTCCAACTTATAGAGTAGGTATTAAAGTATCTGAAGAGATTATTAGTGCAAAAGATGATCCTTCACTTTATGATAATGCGAAGGGATTTAACAATTATTCCGCACCAGGTTCAGATAGATTTAAATTAAATCTATCTTTAACTAAGAAATCAATCGATAGTGTTGATACTGATACAGATTTTATTGAGATTTTAAGAATTGTAGATGGAGAGATCAAAAAAGTATCCGTACAATCTCAATATAATCTAATTAAAGATTATTTGGCACAAAGAACATATGATGAATCGGGAAATTATTCTGTTCGTCCTTTTGGAATATCGCTACATGAAACTTTAAATGATAATATTGGAAATGATGGATTATTTTTTGAAGGGGAATCCACTGATCAGGGAAATATTCCATCAGATGATTTAATGTCTATTAAATTGTCTCCAGGTAAGGCATATGTAAGGGGTTATGATATTGAAAAAACAGTAACTTCTATTATTGATGTTAAAAAACCAAGAGAAACTGTAGATAATCCGCAACAAACTGTAAATTTACAATTAGGAAATTTATTTAGATTAAATAATACTTTTGGTACTCCAAAACAAAATGCTGCTATCGAATTACATGATGTAAGAAGAGATGCTGGAACAACATCTCCAACTAGCACCTCATTGATAGGGCAAGCAAGGGTATATAATTATTCTCTCACCGATGCTCCATACACAGATTTAGCAACTTCATGGGATTGTTATCTTTATGATCTCCAAATGTTCACAAAGATTACAATATCTTCACTATTTGCAAATGGTGATATTGTAGAAGGTTCTAGGGTAAGAGGAGAAAGTAGTGGTGCAACAGCTTTTATTGTTGAAGTTCCTTTATCTACAGTAATTACCCTAACTCAAGTTTCTGGAACTTTTGTGAAAGGAGAGAACATTATTATTGATGAAAATGATACAATTAAAAGAAATATTATTAATGTAAATGCTTATGGAATTGATGATATTAAGCAATTCTATATGCCAGCAGTTGTTAGTGGATTTAATTCTAATTTCCTTGCTGATACAATTTTAGAAAAGAGATTTCCTCAAGGATTTAATGCATCCAATTCTCTGTTCATCGATGGTGCAGGAGTTGCAACTAGTCCTGGAAAATATTTTAATGGAAAGGTTAAAGTAGGAGATATTGTAAGATATCAAGCACCAGGAATATCTGAAGAAATTTTCAATGTAGTTCAATCAATATCAGCTACTGGGGAAAGTATTTCGCTATCATCTGTTACAGACGTTCCCGGTGTATGTTCAGGTTCTGTTCAGGCAAATGTAAATGTAAGTTCTTTTTCTTTAGGAAAAGTATCTATAAAGAATAGTGAATATGATGGACTTTATATAACACTTGGACAAGAAAATGTTTCTACGTTAGATTTAAATAATTCTGATTTAATCTTCACTAAGCAGGCAGTATTACAAAAAGCAACAAGTGCTAATGGTCAAATAACAATCACTGTCTCAGAATTTAATGTTCCGAATGGATCTAATTTTGTAGCATTTGATCAAGAAAGATATTTTATCACATATGATGACGGGACGATTCAAACCTTATCTAGCGAAAACTTTACTTATGGTTCTGCATCTATAACTATTAATGGTCTTCTTCCTAATAAGACAACTAACTTAATTGTTGCAACTTTTGAAAAACCATCAATATCAAGCAAAATTAAAACTAATGCTAAATGTAAGATTGTAGAGGTTACTTTATCAAAAAATCAAGAATCTGGATTAGTAGCAGGAAGTACTTTAAATGATGGGTTGACCTATAATCAATACTATGGATTAAGAGTTCAGGATAGAGAAATTTCTTTAAATTATCCTGATGTAAATAGAGTTCTTGCAGTTTATGAGTCATTAAATTCAAATGCTCCTATTCTTGATAAACTGTCATTTAGTAGCATTTTTGCTATTGGAGACAATGCTATAGTCGGTGAAGATATTCTTGGATCAGAATCAAATACTCTTGCAAGAGTTGTAAGTAGAGCAGTTAATTCTGTAGAAATTGTCTATTTGAATAATAATAGATTCTTCACTAATGAACTAGTGAAATTTAAACAATCAAATATTGAAGCATCTATTGATGAAAATACTCCAGGAAAGTATTTAAATATTAGTAATAAATTTACTTTAGATAAATCTCAAAAAGAACAATTCTACGATTATTCTAGAATAGTAAGAAAATCGGGAGAAAATTCTCCTTCAAAACGTCTTATGATTATTTTTGATCATTTTGTTGTTAGTGATGACGATGAGGGTGATCTTTTTACAGTTATGAGTTATGATAATAGTGTTTATAAAAATGAAATACCACTTATTGGACCTGGAAAATTAAGAGCAACTGATACTTTAGATTTTAGACCCTCTGTTCTTCCATTTACTGGAACTACATCATCTCCATTCTTCTTCGGATCTAGAAATTTTGTAAATTCAGTTCCTGTAAATATATCTCCTGAAGAAACCATTGAAGTTTCATATTCATATTATGTTGGGAGACAAGATAAACTTTATCTAACTAAAGATGGCGAATTTTTATATCTAGAAGGAAATTCTTCTCCAGATCCAGTTGCTCCGGTCAAAGATGGAGACCTGATGGAATTAGCAACTGTCACACTTCCACCATATGTTTTTGATGTTGAGGAAGCACAAGTAAATCTTCGTGAAAATAGAAGATATACGATGAGAGA
>Ga0181568_10001576_pt1 | contig 20965 bp, 33 predicted proteins | sample 101ome_20_FD_133758 | JGI IMG/M metagenome (GOLD analysis project Ga0181568, IMG submission 133758) | Coastal salt marsh microbial communities from the Groves Creek Marsh, Skidaway Island, Georgia - 101404AT metaG (megahit assembly) | ecosystem: Environmental > Aquatic > Marine > Intertidal...
CAAACTCCATTTAGAAGTGTAGGAACTATTGAAGCATTTAAAAAACATCAACATGTAACAGCACGTTTCTTTTTACCAGCGTGTGTAAACTGGTGCGGTATAGATAGTGATATGTATATCACTACACATCCAGAACCAACAGGCCAAATGAAATCAGTTCATAGACTTATAACAAAGGTGTGGCAAAAGACAGGACTAATTACAAAAGAAAAAGATTTTGAATACAGAGGAAGTGTTCAGTCTGTATGGAAAGTTGATGCTCATAAATTTATGGCAGAATTAGAAAAATATCCAGCATATTACAAGAGTTTAAAATGAATGAATTTATTTACAAAAAATTAGATATACAAAACTACGAACAAATTTTGTTAGAATTAAAAACTTGGTTCATACCACAGATTCCTAGTGATGGTCACGGTGATGCGTTTTTAAAACTAGATAATCAAGATTTTTTTGATAAGTGTCCGATTACTATGGATTGGTTTAGTGAAAATAATCTACAAATAATTGCTGTTGTGTTAACAACCTTTTTACCAGAGAACAAACAAAAAGACAGTGATGCGCCGCATATAGATACACAGTCTACTGATCTTGCAATAAACTTTCCTATACTAAATTGTAAAAACACTTTTACAAGTTTTTATGAAACAATTAATGAAAATAAAGTTTTAACAAAATTAGGCAATGGAATTACATATTGGACATTTGATGAAAATACAACTTACAGAGAAATTGATAGATTTGTTTTAGATGGTCCAGTATTGTTTAATACTAAGATACCACATCAAGTTAATAACCCTACTAACTTTCCAAGATATTCTGCTAGTTTTAGATTTAAAGAAGATCCTATTAGCCTAGTTTAACCCAAGCACCGTTTATGTAAGCAACTACAGTTTGTTGGTTACCACCGGTTGCAACACCACTCCAGTCTGTTCCGTCATCAATAGCAATCATACCGTTTGCTGGTGATGCTGGTGCAGAACTTAGTAGTGCAAGTTTTGCGAATCCATTAACATCAAGTGTTGCAACAGCAGACTGTTGGTTAATACCTAATCTACCTTGCGAATCAAATATACAATATTTAATATCTGGTGCAGTTCCTGTTGCTGCGTTTGTTTGAAGTTCAATTTGTCCTGGAACTGTGTCATCTGCTACAGTGCCATTAGGGTCAACTCTAAATGATACAGCAGAACTTAAAACACTTTCTCCGCCGTTAAAGTCTGGATCATAACCTTGACCTTGGACTGTTCCAATATAGTGACCTGCTGTTACTTTAACTTCAGATCCACTTCCTGCAAATCCAGTGCCGAAGCCTCTCATTGCAATACCACTAGGATCAATAGGTGTAGCACCAGCAATACTGAAGAACTTCTGCGCCATAGTATTGTCTTTGTTGTAAAGAACTAATGTTGTATTAATGGCATCGTCAGGATTACTAATTTGTATACTGAAATCGTTAGCAGCATTAGAAGTTAAAACATTGTTTGTAGCACTAATACTACCGTTGTTTAGAACAACAGTTCCTTCAACTGCATTTACAAGTGTTGTTGAATCGTCTGCAAATACTGAACCTTGTATGTCAGTAATAGTCGCAGTGTCATCACTTAGTTCTGACTGAATTTGTAAGCCATCAATAGTTGATCCTGCTGGAAGATTTACTGCTGTGCCTGTGGCTGTAATTGTTGCACTACCTAGTTCAATACTAGTTCCACTTAGATATAAATCTCTAAATCTATTTGCAGCACTACCGATATCATATGTTTCGTTAGCATCTGGTGTAATATTGCCTTTTACTGTGCCATCTAAATTAATTTTATTAGATACAGCATCTACTAATATTGTTGAATCGTCACCACTTACAGTTCCTTGGAAATCTGCATCAAGTTTGCCTTTAACAGTTAAATCACCTATAATGTTTATGTTACCAGAACCAGTTATATCATTGCCATTTAGATCTAAATTCTGTAGGAGTTGTGATGGATTTACTGTTGCTTGAATAGTGTTTGATGCATCATCATGCACAAATGTTATACCCGTGTGCGGGCCTGCATCTAATACTGAACCTATGTAGTCAAGTGCATCTTCATTTGTATATCCTGTAACTGGAGTCAGTGCATTTAGCAGTGTTGCTCCGTCACCAATATACAATTGTTTAGTATCAGTAATATAAACTAATTCACCGTCCTGTGGCGGTGTTGCTAGAACCAAACGTTCTGCTTCTGTTCCTCTTCTTATCTGTAATGGCATATTTTATAAACTCCTGGCAACTAATACATTGTTACGTAGTATTTATGTCTATTCATAAGATACTTACAATAACTTTTTTAGTGTATTTCAACGTCTGCTGCTAATATAAAGCGATATTTATCGCTTTGAGGTGCTGCTGGTCGATGCCAGTATTTACTAGGATATACTAACCAATGAAAATCGCTTGGTTTTACGTGGAACTTATCGTTGTTTTCAGGGCCGTTAGGAGCGAATTCTGTGCCACATAAATCGCGGTTTTCTACGTCATCTGGAATACTAAGGTAAAATATTCCACTCATCATTAGTGGTTCTGCTACATGCTGATGATGATGCCAAAGACGTTCTCTGTCTTCTGCACCTTCTTTATTTGTCATGAAACTCCAGGCCTGCATTTTGCCTACTTTTGCTTCTTTGCCAAAATATTGAAATACACTGAATAGAAAACTCATTCTAAACTTCATCCAAACAGGATGTTGTCTAGCAAATAGGTTTTCTTTGGTTTGATATTTAGGACTGTTTTCCCAATAATTACCATTAGCAATAATTGTTTTTACTTCATTTACAACAAAATCAATGTCATCCTGTTTAATTACACTACTGTAATCAAACTTTTTAAAAATATCATTGCTGTCAATAATTTTCATTAATATTCCTGTTGCCAAAGAGCAGCACTATAACCTTTACCATTAGTGTCTCCACCGTTGTTGTCTACTTCTTGGCCATCATACAAAATATTACTTATTATATCTTCACCATTTACAGTTTCATGTATTTGAATTTTTAATTTTTTAGGATCGAACTCGCCTGTAGTCTTAACAATTCCATCAAAGAAATTGCCCTTTTCCATTGATAGCATTTGAACTATAAACGTTCCTTTTTCTGGATAGGTATCTTCAACACTTTCTACAACTTCGTAATTCCAGTCAGTTTCTTCACCAATTCTTTCATTTAGTTCTGAAGGAGATTCATTATCAATAACATCTTTGATATGTGGAGAATTATATTCTTCACTTTCTACTTCAGTAATATACATGTGAGCAGAGTCATATGATACTGCATGAACATGTTCGAACTCTGTAGGCATTTCATACCAAGGATAACACGCACCTTCACCTTGTTCATCGTCGCTTAGGAAATTTGCTTCTGCAGGAACAGAATCAATATTTTCAAAATCAAAGTTACCATCTTCTGCATTAAGAAGATAGTTAACTAAGTCTCCGTCTCCGTGTTCGTCTACTAACGGTTTCCAAAAGTCATATGCTGCTTTTGAAACTTTAGCATATGCATGTTCTGCACCATACCCGTTAATTTGAATATTAAAATATCTAAAACCCTTGAGGTTATCAACAAGTTCTTTCTTCTGTTCCTGCGTAGCCATCTTTAGTCTTTCTGTTTCTGATGTTCCCAATATATAAATTTTTCGCCTGTTTCTTGATTTATAACAGGTAACGAATATCTATACTCGTCTGCTTTCTGTTTCCCTACATATTCAAATCTATAACCCTGTTCGCGTTCTTTTTTTACTTCCGCAAAAAAGGCAGAGTTGTCATACATAAACAAACCTGCTATGGTCACTAATACTGCTGTGAACATATGTTCTCCTTTGTTAGTGTTAGTAATACTGGAGCGGGTGAGGAGAATCGAACTCCTGGCATCAGATTGGAAGTCTGAGGTATTACCACTATACGACACCCGCAAATCTTTTAAGCATGCTCTCCACCTGGGTCTTTATCATCATAATAATATTTCTTAGGCATGCCTTTTTTATCATAATAGATTGTGTATCCTCGCTGTCTACCATAAGAATGATAACTGCCAAACAACCACGGTTTGCGTTTTGCTGTTTCAAATGTTGCAACTGTAACTGCAATAGCACCAAGTAGAACAATATGTCCTACTGCACTAATACCAAACACTGTCCAACTTCCGATCATTAAACTAAACGCAATACACCACATCCATGCAAGCACCTGCATAATCATGTGCCGTGTGTTGAAGTCTGGAATTTTGCTTAGAGGATTCTTCTCATGATCCATTACAGCATTCCAACTATCGTAAATAAATTCTCTCATTTAATCATACTTCCTTGCATAAATTAACAATGCTAACACCAATATCGAAACAGGGATGCCTATAAAAAACAGCCCTATCACAAAATACCTTCTTCAGTTAAAACCGAAACAGTATCCTCTGACAGAGGAATTTCAGTCTTAAAGTTTAGATCAAGATTCTCATCATTGATCTTTTGCTTTTGCTTTTTGAGATTTTTAATCTCTGCTTTAGCCTGAGCAATTTGCTCTTTGCCAATAATTGAAGTAGTTACAGTATCACGACCGTAATACTCTTTATCGTCACGATTCTTGATACGATCAAGACGACCTTTAATAACATCCATATCAGTCACAGGCTTTTGACTAGCGAAAGATAGTAGTTGCTGAAGACGCTTTTCAATAAAAGCAGCCTTGGCAAGATTAGTAGATATACCACAACTTGCATTTGCCGTTGCTACTAGAGCACGGATATTATAGAATGCCTGAAGAAGTTTCATTCTTCTAGCATCGTTCGCAAACAACGTATCGTTTGCTAATTGGATCTCTTTAACAGGATCCTGAAATTCGTTGATTTCAATTGACATCTCAGTGTCAATAGAGTTAATAGCATCTTGGATGCTAGTTTGAACATTATTCGCTTTGCGTAAATTTATCTGCATATTCGTCGGCCTCCTCTTTTTGTTTTGCCTCTTGTGCCAGTTCTAGATCTGACTTTATTTTGCCTGTAAAATGATCTTTTGTATAAAGACCTTCTTCGATTTCTCTTAGTGCTGTAACAGCAGGTTTTTCTGTATTATATCTTTTTGGGGATAAAGGTTGACTACCTTTAGTTATTTCTCTTCCTCTTTTTGCTGCCATCATAATTAAATCATACGGTCCATCGCCTGTAATTTCTAATGCCTTTTCTACAAAAACTCTTGCCATAAATTCCCTTTCTATTTTTATTATTAACGGTCCGGTAAAAGGTCAAGTAATGGACTGAACAAAATTCAACAGTCTGTTACGACCTAGCAATTTACACACGAACAAAGTGCATAAACTGTTTACTTCCGACTAGCAATAAACAAGCAAAACTAAAGTCGGATCACACAGTTAAAGGTTTCAATACCTTTTTCTATGTATGGAGACATTTGTTACCAAATATCCGGGTCCACTCTCGTCTACCCTTCACCTCGCCGGTTGTTTTTGGAATACAAGTATTCCTAAACAACAATATTAATATAGCAACTATTTGCTAATTTGTCAATAACTATTTTGCCATTTTGGACATTAATTTTGCGTCCCATGCTAGAATAGTTCTCGTTCCTTCACCTTTCCAGGGATAAACAGTGTGGCTCAAATGACTTGGAAAAATAATCATTTTCATCGGAGCCGGCTTAAATTTCCAACTATCATTAAAAATAAAATGAGCAGGATTTCTTATAGCAGGAAAACGGAATTCAATACATGCATCTGAAGTTTTTGAATCTTCAGCAAGTTCAGGAACATCTATATAAATGTTACCACTTATATGTGCTTCATGATTATGCAATGCCTGATAGTCTCCTGGATTTTGACGTATTGTCCATGCGCTAACCAAAACAGGTTCATAACCATTTAGATCAGAAACACCAGTAACTTTTATAATATTTGAAATGTATTCATGGCATTTATCTGTAATAAATTTCTGTAGTAATGTTGTATCTAAATTGAATTCATTTGGCACTAATTGTATTTGTTGTCCGCCTCTAATACTAATATTTGGATTACCTTCATCATCATGCTCTTTCTTTTGATGAGCATCATCTACCATATTTTTAAGTTGTATATGAATCGCAGCATCTACGTCTTCAACTGCTAACACTAAGGGGTTAAAATAAGCAAACTTCATCATACAATATATATCACAATCCTAAAAGTCCCCAGCCATGATTGGCTATGGCATTTGAAATAATCGCAAGACAGGTTACAATGTGCAACAGTATCCAAACTGTTCGCAACACTGCAACCTTGTCCGCTTTGCGATCATCGTCGTAGGCTTTATGCCCTATGGTTTTGCACCATAGTTCCCACATCTACTTCTTATCCACTTCCTCAAATTCTGCATCAACTATATCTTCATCCTTTTTAGATTCTTCTTTAGTTTCTGCATTTTCTTGTGCTTCAGCCTGTTGAGCCTTGTAGATTGCTTCACCTAGTTTCTGTGCTGCTTGTGCAAGTGCCTCAGTCTTCGATTTAATATCATCTACATTCTCACCTTTTGCTGCTTCAGCAAGTTCATCTTTTGCTTTTTCAATAGCGTCTTTATCTGCGGCTTCAACTTTGTCACCGTGTTCTTTAAGACTTTTTTCAGTTGAACTTACAAGTGAGTCTGCTGCATTTTTTGAATCAACAAGTTCACGTTTCTTCTTGTCCTCTTCCTTGTTTGCTTCAGCATCTTTAACCATTTGCTCAATTTCAGCCTCGCTTAATCCGCCGTCACTTTGAATTGTGATCTTTTGTTCTTTGCCTGTGCCTTTGTCTTTAGCACTAACATTAACAATACCGTTTGCATCAATGTCAAAGGTTACTTCAATTTGTGGCATACCTTTTGGTGCTGGAGCAATACCTTCAAGATTAAATAAGCCTAACTGTTTGTTGTCAGCAGCCATTTCTCTTTCACCCTGTAGCACTTTAATTGTCACAGCACTTTGATTATCATCTGCTGTAGAAAACACTTGGCTTTTCTTTGTAGGAATAGTAGTGTTCTTTTCAATTAGTTTTGTGCTAACGCCGCCTAGTGTTTCAATACCTAGTGATAGTGGTGTTACGTCTAAAAGTAAAACGTCTTTTACATCTCCACTTAACACTCCACCTTGAATAGCAGCACCCATAGCAACTACTTCATCTGGGTTTACACCTCTATTAGGTTCCTTGCCAAAGAAGTTTTTAACAGTTTCAATTACTTTAGGCATACGTGTTTGTCCGCCTACTAGTATAACGTCAGTAATTTCTTCTTTGCTGATGCCTGCATCTTTCAAAGCCTGTTCACACGGTTTAATTGAACGTGTGATTAAGTCTTCAACTAGGCTTTCAAATTTAGCACGAGTGATTTTTACATTTAAATGTTTAGGTCCTGAAGCATCTGCTGTAATAAACGGCAAACTAATATCAGTTTGTGCTGTGCTTGAAAGTTCAATTTTTGCCTTTTCTGCGGCTTCTCTCACACGCTGTAGTGCAAGGTTGTCGTTGCTAATATCAACACCCGATTCTTTCTTAAACTCATCAATGATGTATTGTGTAAGAGTAGCATCAAAATCTTCACCACCAAGTGCTGTGTCACCATTTGTTGATTTTACTTCAAACAACCCATCGCCAAGTTCAAGTATTGAAACATCAAATGTTCCACCACCTAAATCATATACAACTATAGTTCCTGTTTGCTTTTTATCTAAACCATAAGCAAGTGCTGCTGCTGTAGGCTCATTTATAATACGTAAAACCTCAAGTCCAGCAATTTTACCTGCGTCTTTAGTTGCTTGTCTCTGTGCATCGTTAAAGTATGCAGGAACTGTAATAACTGCTTTATCAACAGTCTGACCTGTATATTTCTCCGCAGTCTCTTTCATTTTTTGTAAAACAAAAGCACTGATCTGTGAGGGTGAATATTCTTTACCTTCTGCCTTTACCCAAGCATCTCCTGCTTTAGATTTTACAATCTTATATGGTAATGTTTTTGCATCCTGTTTGACTTCTTTTGAATCAAATTTTCTTCCAATAAGTCTTTTGGCTGCGAAGATTGTGTTTTCTGCGTTTGTTACCTGTTGACGCTTTGCAGGAATACCTACTAGTTTATCATCACTAGTAAATGCTACAACACTAGGGGTTGTTCTAGCGCCTTCAGAATTTTCTATTACTTGTGGATCTTTTCCAGTTAAAATAGACACACACGAATTAGTTGTGCCTAGGTCGATACCTATTACTTTACTCATCTTGTCCTCCTTTATTAAGCGAGTTAGTTAATTTTGGACCTTTTCAGCGTCCAGAATTATTTATCATACATTATATATAAGCACTATTTTTGTGATTACAAGTGCTTAATATAACCAAAAATGGTGCTCCGGGAGAGATTCGAACTCTCACGCCGTTAAGCACTGGTTCCTAAGACCAGCGTGTCTACCATTCCACCACCAGAGCTAAGTAGAAGTTGAACCGAGAGGTTTGCACTCATATTGCACAGTATCCCAATCACCATCAGCAGGGATATCTAGGTATACCTTAAGCATTTTATTACATTCTGCTTTAGTATCAAACCACTGTATGTCTTGTTCAATACAGGTTGAACCTAAACAAACAGTAAGTAAAATGTGCCAAATTATTTCCATTTAACTTCCTCAAAATGGTGCCGCTTCACGGACTCGAACCGCGGACCTACTGATTACAAATCAGTTGCTCTACCAACTGAGCTAAAGCGGCATAGTCTAATTACTATAACAAATATCCTTACAAATGTCAACCTAATAATTCTACTGCTCTGTCCCATTGTAAATTACTTTCACTACCCTTTTCTTTGAGAACAAATGAAAAGCAGTATCTATCACTTTGGACACTAGATATATCGTGAAGACGACCAACATTTACTAGACTCGGTTGTCCAATCTGTGCTGTGCAAATTTTTTCACAATCTTCTAAATTTGCAGAAATATAATTGGTGCCAATAGGAGTTTGTGATCTTGTTAATTTTGTTTCATCCTTAATCTTATACCAATTCATAACACTAGGTGTATCGCAATAAACAAAATTAATTTTTACATGATCATCAATCTGTGCACCATCTATATGTATTGGTAAATTATCAACACCATTAGGAGATAGATAAAACACTTCACCATGAACAATTTCTAAATTTTTTATATCTAGCCAATTTGTCATTGTATCTGGTATGGTGGTCAAATCATATGAAGTCATAGGGTTATTGTCTTTTGGATATACAGGTTTAAATTCAAAAGGAACGTCTAAATGTTTGTAGTAAGTATTCATTTCAGATATATTTATTGTATAAACTACGCACAATAAATATTTTAGATGAGACCCGACTGGACAAAATATACATATGATAGTGATGGAAAATTAGATTTATCTACAAATATCTGTAATGATATAAGCATACCAAAATATAATTTTAAATTTAATTCATACAACAACGCAGGAAAGTGTTATTCTATTTTATCAGATTATCATAATGTAGAACCTGAAAATGTAGCCATTGGATTGGGTTTGAGTGAACTTATAAACAGAATTTTACAGGTTGTAAAAAATCATAATTACAAAATTGATATATGGTCTAAGCCTACATGGAAGCCTGTAGAAGTAATGCAGAATGTATATGGAATAGAAAGCGGAAAAGATGTTTTATATATTTCTAACCCTAATGGCAATACTGGACACTACAGAAAAGATATAGATGTGATAGTGAAAGATTATAAATTAGCAATAGTAGACGAAGCATATAGTGATTTCACTAGATATCAAAAGGTAACACTTGCAGACAATGTTTTAGTTTTAAAAACTCTAAGCAAAAGCATTGCTATGCCTGGTTTACGTTTTGCATGGGCTATTGGCGCAAAAGATATTATAAAAGAAATACAAGATTTAAGACCTGCACATGTTATTACAACTAACGTGCAAGATTATCTCTTTGATATACTGAACAATATTCCTGCTCATGTGAAAAGAATGAACGAAACCAAAGAATATATAGAAACAAAATTTGATTGTGAAGAGTCTCAAGGAAACTTTGTTTTATTCAAAGAACTACCAGCCAACCTGGAAAATACAATTAAAGTAAAAAAGATAGGCAGCACATATAGAATGGCGCTGTGCAATTTAGAGACTTTTAAAAATGCAATCGCAAATTGAAAAATTAAGACTACTACAGTCTGAAGGTTCCACAGATATTCTAAGCACACTTAGAATGGTAGAAATAAATCCCATTGAAATTTGTAATAGAAAGTGTGAATTTTGTCCACGAGCAGATGACGATTTGTATCCTAATCAAAATTTAAAAATCGCACAAGAAACAATTTACAAAATAGCAAATGACCTACAGGAAATAAATTTTGATGGTAGAGTAGGTTTTGTTGGGTTTGGCGAGCCTACATTGCATAAAGAACTTTGTCAATTAATAAAAATAATAAAAACTGTTGATAATATAAAATGGATAGAAGTCAATACAAATGGAGACTTCTTAGATAAAAATAAAATTAAAAATCTTGCAGATGCCGGATGCACAACACTTACAGTAAGTATGTATGACAACGATATTAGTAAAACACTATACGAACTTGCAGAAGGTATAGATATAGAAATTGTTCCAAGACACTGCTACCCAGAAAAATTTGAATTAAAATTAGTTAACAGAATAGACATGTTACGTGAAGATAAAAAGATTAATCATAATCGTAATTGCTATTTGACATTTTACAAAATGTTTATTGATTGGAATGGAGATGTGCTAGTATGTTCAGAAGATTGGGGTAGAGAAAGTAATGTTGGAAACGTTTTAACAGAAAGTATAAAAGATATTTGGCTAGGTCGTAAACTTTTAGAATATAGAAAAAATCTAATACACGGCAATAGATCAAACTGTGGCCCTTGCAATAAGTGTAATATCAATGGAACATTGTTTGGAAAACCACAAGCAGAAAGATTTAGACAGACTTATGATTTATAAAAAATATAAAGGTAAAATACAATGCGGATTTCCTAATCATATATGGCCACATGGCGAGGCACAGGTAAGAGAGTTTTTCCTATTAGAAAACCGCAGACTAGATAAAGTGTTTTACTTCTACATGAATGATCCTAAAGACCCTTTAGTAATTAACGAAGTAAAATTTAGAAAAGGCAACGGTTTTGGCATTCACCCTGGACTTAACAGATTTATAGGTGTATCGTTGCGTAAATCTAATACTTGGATTGATGCATACATTAATCTACAAGGAGAAAAAATAAAATACCCTGGTATAGTTTATGATAAGTTTATTGAACAAAAAGAGATAGACGACAAGATAGACGACAACGAGTGGGCTAAAGAAAATGCTGAAATGCCAAGAAAGCAAGAACTTGAATTTTTTGACAGTTGCACACAATATGTAAATGACATAATCCCAGATCATAAAGCATATATAAAACTAGAATCAGATGTGTTATATTTGAAAGAAACAGGAACACAAGAAATAGTTGTTGATATTAATGATTGCGATAGTTTAATAGATGCTATACAAAGATTATTTGAAAAGGTAAAAAATGTTTAATAAAGAATATACAATAGAAAAAGTAGGCGGTCATAATGTTTATGTATTTGATAATTTCTATGATCAGCCTAATAAAATTTTTGAATTACTTGTTAGCAATGAACCTTTTAAACACAAACAATATGACGGTGAAACCTATAACGGAAAGAAATTTCTAGATCTCAGACATGAATTGAGATATGAACCGATTAACGAAATAGTTACACATTTCGAGTTGTTTACAAATCAATCATGTTCGCACTACAGTGCTAATTTTAGAACAAATTTACAGAAATGGTTTTATGATGACTTTAATGATTATAAAAATAATTACTGGTATCCACACTATGACCAAGGATACAGTCTACTAGTTTACTTCAACGAAGTAAACCTTTTAAATTTATATGATAGCAAGGAAGATTACAATCCAGATGATATTGTTGAACACATGGAACCGTGGCAAGATAGAAGAAAATTTAATCTGCTAAAACAATTTAGAGTTCCTTTTAACACAGCAATACTCTTTCCAGCAGATAAATTGTTACATGGATGTGGTGTTGAAGACACTAGATTTTTCGAAACTATGCGTATCAATCAGGCTATATTTTTTCAAAGGAATTAAAAATGCAAGCACCAAGAAAAATTTATTATAAAGAAGATATACCTATTGCAGATTATCTAATGACATTTCAGCATGACTTAAGACAAGATTTTTTGAGAGGTTTTAAGACACTAGAAGAAGCATGTAAGGGAGACTGGGTTTTGCCTAGTTTAGATTATTCAAGAGGAGACATTAGTAAAGAGTTGGGAGATTATATGGTTCACACAGATAATGAACCTAACGTTGATTCTTGGAAAACAAGTAACTTCAAATATACAAACCCAGACAGAGATTTTGAGTATGTTAATTCTAATGAAGAGCAAATTAAAAGATTTCCTACGGCCTATAGATTACTAGAAGAATATAACGATGATTGTCCTATTATGAATTACAGTATACTTGCACCTAATACAAAAATCAATAGACATGATGGAATAGAAAATAGATCTGGCGAATTTATAAGAATTCATATTCCGCTTGTGATACCCGAAGGTGATATTTTTTTAGAAGTAGGTGGAGAGATTGTTACATGGCAAAACATATTTGCATTTAATAATCAATGGAAACATAGTGCTCATAATAGATCAAATGAATGGAGACTAATTTTCTTAATAGATATTAGAAGAGAAAGAGCAGGTGTAGAACCTGGTGTCCCTTATGACGAGGAAACATATTTAATTAATGATGATTTTGAAAAATTAGATCCTAAATATAAGACCTGGGACGAGTTCAAAAAAGAGTCTATTTAGATTGATGCCACTTGTCTAAATCTTCTTGCGTGTTAATTTCAATACCGTTAAACGCAACTTCAACAACACCTATTTCATAATTATTCTGTATCCATCTAAGTTGTTCTAACTTTTCAAACTGTTCTTCGGGAAAAATTTTTAAACCTTTGTATTCATTCAGTGTATAATTTTTATAACCGTAAATGCCAAGGTGATGATCTCCATACCCTGTTATTCCTCGTCCAAACCATTTTGCTGTTTTTGTGTTATGAACAATTTTTACACTATTAGGATCTTGTCTAAGTTCTTCCGACATAACTGTATAGGCTGTAACTACATCGTAATCCTTTAATTTATTTTCTACAGCAAGTATTATTTCTGTTGAAATATCAGGCATGTCACCTTGGACATTGATAAAATTTGCATAGTTGATAAATTCACTTGCGAGGGCGCATCTTGCCGTTCCATTTTCAGCATCACCTACAATAATAGTATTTTCGCCAATTTCTTCTTTGATTTCTTTGTCAGGAGTTACTACATAGACAGGCAAGCCTGAGTCAATGCATCTATCATAGACTCTTTTAATTAAAGTAACACCGTCAAGTTTTGCTAACATTTTGTTAGGAAACCGAGTGCTGTCCAACCTTGCTGGTATTACTATGGCAGTGTTCAAACTAAAACTCTTAGTTTTCTTCTACTTCGCCGATAGATGCATTAGTTGTATTTTCTACCATTGGCTCGTTCATTTGAATATGTTTTTTTGCCAAGGTAAAGAATTGCTCCTGTGTCATGCTTGTATTATATTCAGCAGGAAAATGTTCTGCTAAAACATCATCACTAACCCACATGTGTGTGTTAGGTCCATCATGCTCAGTAATCAAGGACAAACCGTTAATTTGCATTCTTGTAATCATTGTTATCGCTACTCCTAAAGTCAATAAAGTATAGCCGCATACTGCATGCGACTATACTATACTTATCCTAATTTGGACGTAATTTGTTCTAAATTGACCGGGTATCCGTCAACTTGTTCAACACTTACATTCACATATCTTGGGTCGTTTACTACTCTTTCATGTAAATGTCCGTGTATATTTACTTTCCAACGCCCAAGTTCTTGTGGGTGAATAGGAATATGGGTCATTAATACATTGCCCATTTCAAAAGCACCTCTAATATCTTCAAAGTATTCTAAGTAATCTTTGATTTTAAAAATATCGTGATTACCTTTGATCAATACTTTTTTACCATTTAAGGTATTTAAGATAGGTAAAACTCTTCTTGGAAATACAACGTCACCCAATACATATACTTTGTCATCAGGATCCACTACACTATTCCAACGAGCCACTAGAATTTGGTCGCCTTCTGTAGCATCTTTTGCCCATGGACGTAGCAAGTCACCTTTAGAATCTTTAAAGGTGTAGACTGCATCGTGTCCAAAGTGTGTATCACTAATTACAAATCTTCTCATCATATTTCCTTAGTATGGTAGTCCGTAGGGGAATCGAACCCCTCTTTCCGCCGTGAAAGGGCGGTGTCCTAAACCGATAGACGAACGGACCATAATTGGCATAGGAGCAAGGATTTGAACCTCAACCTTTGGTTTTGGAGACCAACATGCTACCGTTAACACCACTCCTACACTGTTAAAGATATAATACTTTCTTTAGATTAGTTTGTCAACCAATTTATTCTTGGCCGTTATATTGGGTAAGTAAAATGTTTTTGCCAATTTCAAACAGTCCTACACCAACTGCCACATCACCTACATAACAATGTATTTGTGCTTCACCATTATGATCGAGGCTGGTTGCAGTAAACTCTTGTATCTCGCCTGCTTCAATACCTTGCTTCATATGGTCAAGTATTTCAAGCAAATTTTGTTTACGCTTTTCTGCAAAATCAATTACATCCTCGTCATTGCTCTTTTTTGGTGCATCATTGATGCTTACGATTTTCATATTATGGACCTTTCTTTTATCAACCATAACTACATTATAGCATCTGCTAGATTAAAGTCAACCATTTGTTTTGCTGTAAAATATTGGTCACTTGGTGAATTAAATTTTTTCCTAACTTCTGCCATTGTCATACCACTTGCATCTCTAATTATTCCAAGTGCTCTTGCTTCACAGTTATGATTTTCACTCATTGCTGCTTTCATATCGTGCATTTTGGTTTCTGCTTGTTCAGAACTATGTTGGTGATTCATAATACCTGTGTTCTTACCTAGCAATCTCTGACCATGCTGTCCGGAAACAAATATTAGAAATGCTGCACTCATCACTGCACCAACACCAACTGTAGCAATATTATGATAACTGTTCTTCATTACATCAATAAGTGCAAACGCTTCATACAAATCTCCACCATATGAATTGATATAGAGTGTTAGTTTGCGCTTTGGTTTCTTTTGAAGATTAGCACTCACTATCCATTTAATTGCTTCTGACACGTTTTCATTTGAAATATCTCCATGTAGATAATGAATGTCATTATCCAAAAGACTTTTTTCAATCGTATCTGTTGCTGTCCAGTTGTCGTATTTTGTTGGCATAAGTTATAATATACTACTATTTATAGGTTGTGTCAATATTTATTTTTCCTAAATAAACCGTTATTTTATTGTAGTTTCTGCATATTCAATTCATAATTATATGGCTCAATTTTGATATCTGTATCATACTCATAAACTTCTGTATTGTTATCCAAATCTGCAAAAGTAGGCCCTGCTAATATATGATGTTGAAATACCAAACTATTATTTTTTCCATAATTTTCTGGATCCATCCATTTACAATATACATCTTGTCTAATTGGTAATTCTCTAAATCCGCCTTTGTATAGACCTGGGTAATATGCAATACTGTTCATGGATAAAATTTCAACAGGTCCTTGTATCTCAACTTCAAACGATCCTGTAAAACTACATTCGCTGATCATGCTATACAATATACCATCTGTGTTATTTTGGATTTCGCCATTTACTTTGATAACAGTATCTTTATCTTTTATTCCATAAAGGACACTATCTCTATAACCTTTATTTGCCGTTATTCGTTTCAAAGATCTAACTAGTGCTATCTCATTTAAATCTTTGTGAGAAAGTTTTGGTGTCCAGTATTCTTTTATTAAATCATCATTAATATATTCAAGCATTTGACACCTCTTTCTGACCAGCGGTATCTGCATACTTAAGAGCAAATATAGTTGCATCTTTGTAATTATGAAACCAAAATCTATTTCCTCTATGATAGAACTTAGATTGACAATTTTCTAATGCCCAAACTAACATTTTCTGAGTTGAATAATATTCATTGACAGTATCTACGATATGCCAGTCTTGTATAACTGATTCTATTTTTTTGCTCATAACAACTATTATAACATAGCACTTTTCTATTGTCAACGACTAAATACTTGCATAGTAAGACAATTACTATAGGAGCGAAAAAATGGATTTCTTAACCTTTGTGGGTGACGTAGGTTTCCCTATTGCAGGCGCAATTGCGGCTGGGATCTTTGTATTCACTACATTAAAATTTATACTTGCGTCTGTTACAGGAAGTGTAAACGGACTTAAGAACATAATCGGTGCTCTTGATAACAGAGTGCAAACAATGAACAACGACTTAATTAAAATAGATGCGTTAATGAGTCACGTCTTAGGCGTGAAACCTAACGTGGAAAGACTGGCAGCAAACGAAGGAAAGGAGGATGCACGTCGTGACTAAATTTACAACTTGGTATGATAACCAACATGAAACTACAAAGGCTTGGTTAGACAAACAAGCAATATGGCATGACAGTGATATGGTCAAATCCTGCTGTGCTGGATTTATTGTAGGATTTATTCTAGGAGCATTGTTTATATGACTGCAGAACTAGCCACAGCAATTAATCAATATGGCTTTCCTATTATTGCAGCAATGGGTCTTGGTTACTTTGTTTACTATGTATGGAAATGGGTAACAACAGAAATTAAACCTGTGCTTGGTGCAGCCAACACAACACTAATTAAACTGGTTGATCGTATTAGAATGTTAGATAATGATATGATCAGACTAAACACAAAATTATCGATGATACTTGAGTATTATCAACAGAGGGGTATGCAGCCTGATAAAGACCTTGAGGAAATTATTAGACGCTACCAAACACAATCAGAGTCATTCGACTCGACAGGTTCGAAGTCAGAGCCTAAAACATAATCTCTTAGAGAAAAGGAGCGATTTCAATGAGGGACAATCTTATAGCGGTAGGACTACTCGTCACGGCGATGATGTCATGGGTAGTAGTTGCAAATGCACAAGCAGATGAAAGCATTAACAATAAAACTATCAAAGACTGCGTAAACCATTATAGAACAGGTAGCAGTGTCAATGATGTTGATTGGACAAAAGCAAGTGCTTGTTATCAGCAATGGAAAATAGGTGAAATTAAAAAGGAGTATGCAGAACTACGAGACTTCTTAAAACACAATCCAAGGTATATGTATCCAGGACAGAGCAACAATAAATGTTGGGGTAAGCCAAGAGAAATGCCATTTGAAAGTTCAGGTATTGAATTTGATGGTAGAGGCGGTTACCGAGCCTGGGTAAACTATAAAGACAAAATACCTGCAGGTTGTTACGAAACAGCACCATGGGATAACAGAGATGAAAACTAGTTTAGTTTTTGTAGCACTATTGGGAATATTTCTTGTAGCAAATTATGACGCATGGCAGGGGAGAGTCGATTGGTTACGTGAGATAAACGGTTTGGAAGATGTCAGCAAATAGTTATATATGGTTAATTGCTATTTTAGTGATTATCATCGTTAATTATTATTTGTGGGTTCAAAGAATACAATGGGTGCATAGTATACAATAAATACAGTGATGGAACTGATCACTGTTGCAACCTTTGCATTTTTACTAACTGTTAAACACACTGTTTGTGATTTAGCATTACAGCGTCTATTTCCTGCGGACAAGAAATTTTACTTTGATCCGCCAGCCCATACGCATTATTTTCATCATGGACTAGGCAGTTTTCTAGTAGGACTAATGTTTGGATGGCCGTTTGCACTATTAATAGGTGCTATAGATTATTTTGTGCATTGGCACGTTGATTACACAAAAACAATTATCCGAGACCACTATAACATGCAACCTACAGAAGATAGATATTGGGTCTTGCAGACTTTTGATCAAGCACTACACTTTGCAACTTATTACGGTTTTGTATTGCTTGCTATTTCGTTGTAGCAATAAACACACCATTCCAGTCTTTAGGTAACTTTTGTGTTTTTTGGAATTCGCAACGCTCTATCCACATATCGTAGTAAGCATCTAGTTGTCCACCAAACGCACCCTTGAGTTCAACACATTGATGTATGGCATCATCAAACTTTTGACTTCTGTATAGATCGTGCATTGTATCGTGCTGTGCCTTTTGTTCTTTATCGCAGTGATGTTCTATCACGGTATAGATTGGTATGCCCACAGTCTTGCCCTTGACTGCTAGGTCGTCTATCTTGAGAAAGAAGAAATCGTCACCACACTGTTCTACAGTTGCTCCACCAACCAACAGTAGGCAACCATACTCCTTACATTTTGATTCTATCCTTGCGGCAGTGCTGACGGCATCGCCAAGCACGTCATAGGAGTGTCTTTTTGACGACCCCATTTCTCCAAGGTAACCAAGTCCGGTGTTAATACCCGCTCCCATACCGATGGGCGGTCTTCCTTCGCTTGTAATTTTTTCATTGAACTTCTCCACTGCTCGTAACATATTCAATCCAGTGCGGACTGCACTCTTAGGATGATTAGGATCATCAAGTGGAGCACCGTGAACGTGCATACTTGCATCACCTATATACTTAATTATCATTCCATCTGCGTCTAAAACAGGTTGAGTAATAGCGTCCATATATGAGTTCATAAGTCTTGTCAATCCTTTTACATCATTTCCAAAACTTTCACCCAGTGGAGTAAAACCTCTTAGATCCGAGAAACAGATTGAAATGTCCTTCTTCATACCGTCCTTGATTAGTGCAGGATTTTCCTGTAGCATGCGGACTACGGTTGGTGAAGCATAGCCTGCGAACTGTTTCTTGATTGCCTGCTTTTGGAAGTATTCAGAAACGAATCTATTGAATATAGAATGGAATCCAACTATGCCCGAAACAAGCACTGGCCAACTCCAGTCCCACAGCAATAAATGCCCTTTAAACGCAATATAAGCGCCATACACAGGTGATATTGTAGCAACTAGTATCAATGCTCCAGCGAACCAATACGGAGCCCTTGTTGACGCTAAAATTAACAGTAATCCTAAAATAACTGCTGCTGCCCATTCTACAAACGTAGCATAATCATAACGAACAATGGTTTCTCCGTTAATTATAGTTTGGAGAGCAGTTGCTGGCAACAGGTGTGCATACACTTCTCCGTTTGGAGTGGCAATAACATTGGCCAATCCTTCTGCTGTAATTCCTATAATAACAGTTTTACCTGCTAGAGAACTATAGTCATCTTCTGCTAGACTGATGCTTTCAAACTGTTTGTTCCAACGCAACCATATTTGTGCATTAGGATCTGTTTGTATAGTTGCATATGCAGGCACACGCATTTTGGTAATACCGCCTTCTTCTGTCTTGACCTGATAACTTGGATCCCCTGTTGCTACACGAATAGTTTCTATTGCAATAGACGGATATACTTCATCTCCTACACGCATCAATAGAGGTAGTCTTCTTACAACACCATCTATCTCAGGAGCAGTATTAAGCACACCAACACCATCGACATTATCACCTAATAAAGGAATAGGTCCTAGCATACCTGGCCATTCAAACAACCATGGCATAGGATCACCTATCTTGGCAACACCTCTTGGCACTGCATTGCGATTTGCTTGAGTAGTTCCTACTTGCCCAATTACAATTCCGTTTCCTACTAGTGCTTGGGCTAGATCCATATCTCCACCGAGTCTATCCTCCTCTGCAAAAAGAATAGGAAGAACTATTATTCCCGCACCTGCTTCTCGTAGTTTCCAGATAGTGTCTGCTAGAACATCTCTCTTCCATGGCCATTGTCCATGTTTTTCTATTGCACGTTCATCTATCTCAAGGAATGCAACATCTTTAGATAAAGTAGGTGTGTCATATTGTTGTATGACGTCAAATGATTTAAACCTTAGCAGTTGTTTGACATAAGGGTCGTTAAATCCTATAAATGAAAGGACTGCAAGTGTAACAAGTGCAGTTGCCCAGTGTGTCACCCATTTCATATTTCAGTTTTTCCTGCTTTACTGTTTACTTCTAAAAAATTTTTTAGTTTGTCTTCTCTAAAACAATAGATAGTGTCTATATTATCTCCATTGAATTCTAATAACATTTGTGCTCGTATAGTTGGAGCGTGTTCAGAGACATATGCTTGGCAATGTTCAAAACTATCTAGTTCAGGCTTGAAGTAAATGTAGGTATTTCTATCTCCATTAGAAAAACTGCCCATCATTAATACTACTATAAACCATTTCATACTACTATTTAACTAATGTTGCACCAGTATTGTTCTGCGCCTGGCTGGAGTGAATCACAACCTCGTATTAATAATTCCAACATTTCAGGAAGATCCTGTGCTACACCTGATATAATTGCAAAGAAAATAACAAGAAAAAACAATATAAAAGGACTTAGCAGTATTAACCACCAATAGGTTCTAAATATACCGTGTCCGTGTGCTTTGCGATATTCACGTTTACGTGCAAACCAATGCACTATTGCTCTTGTAATACGTTTAAGGCCACCAACAAACCAATCACCTATAAAGTGTCTTGCAATTCTAACAACAATTAAGATTGGACTTGTAACTACTTCCCATAATAAAAGTAATGCGTCAATGCATAGATCAACAACGTGGTCAATTGTCCACCATTCTTTAAATCGTTGCCAACGACTTTTGTGTTTTGTGTCCATACACTATTTATTGTTGTGTTACAGTGGTCGTGCCACAGCCATTTGCGTTTAGGCAGTTTTGATTTATAGAATATGTTTGATTTGTTGAACTGTCTTGAGTAAGGTCAAGTGTAGCACTA
>Ga0181568_10001578_pt1 | contig 20953 bp, 19 predicted proteins | sample 101ome_20_FD_133758 | JGI IMG/M metagenome (GOLD analysis project Ga0181568, IMG submission 133758) | Coastal salt marsh microbial communities from the Groves Creek Marsh, Skidaway Island, Georgia - 101404AT metaG (megahit assembly) | ecosystem: Environmental > Aquatic > Marine > Intertidal...
AAGGGAGAAAAGGGAGAAAAGGGAGAAAAGGGAGAAAAGGGAGAAAAGGGAGAAGATGGTAATGGAGGATTTCTTAGTGGATCAAATGACCCTCTTTTAACAGAAGGTGAGGACGGTGACTTTTATATTAATAAATCTACTACTAAAATTTTTGGGCCTAAAGAAAACGGTATCTGGCCATTGGGTATTGAATTGATTGGTCCTGCAGGTTCTAATGGGTTAGATGGATTTTCAGGTCAAGATGGTAGGACCATATTTAATGGAGATGATGATCCACTTTCAACAGAAGGGCAAGACGGAGATTTTTATATCAATACATCTTCTAGTAATATCTTTGGTCCTAAAAAAGATGGTATTTGGCCAATAGGTGTTTCTTTAATTGGTCCTCAAGGTCCTCAAGGTCCTCAAGGTCCTCAAGGTCCTCAAGGTCCTCAAGGTCCTCAAGGTCCTCAAGGTCCAGAAGGTAGTTATACTGAGGGTGAAGGGGTATCTCTTCTAAACGGAGAAATATCTATAGGACAGTCAGTTAGTGAGGTAGACGATGTAACTTTTAATAAATTAAATATTTCTTCAATTAATTTAATGGGAACAGATATTTACGCAAATCCAAATGAAATAAATATATTATCAGGTGCAACATCTGCTTCTACAATTACTTTAACTAATACAGATAGATTAATAATCAACGATGATGGTAATATGATTCAGGTTGATATAGAAAGTTTGAAAAACTATACAAACTCAAACTTCTCATTAAATGATTTAACTGATGGTAAAGCTAACGACACTGATTTTGAAAATTCTCTGTTGATTGGTGATCTTGGAACTGGAACACTAGATAACGCAGAATTTAATGTTGGTGTTGGTTACGGAGTTTTTTCTAGTTTAACAGGAGGTGATAGAAATATGGGTTTAGGCTATAACTCATTGAATAAATTAGAGGATGGAAGCGGCAATGTTGCTATAGGAGCACAGACATTGACTGGTTTAGTCTCAGGTTATAGAAATGTTGCTATTGGAAGACAAGCAGGTAGAGATATAAATGATCCCGGCATTGGTCAAACAAACTTTGTAGATGGTCTTTTAGGTGGAGCTGATCTTGTTTCAGGTAATGAAAATGTTTACATAGGTTCTTGGACTCAAGCTTCTGCTCCTGATGTCTCAAATGAGACAGTAATTGGATTTGGATCGACTGGAAAAGGTCCCAACTCTGTTACAATAGGAAATGCAAATGTTGAAGACATTTACTTATCTGAAGATGAAGGAGCAACAGTTTATACAGGATCATTGAATGTAGCTGGAAACTTATCTGGTGAAGGATCTATATCTGGTTTTAATGCTAATATACCATCAGATGTCACAGAAAATTATACATTAACTTCAAGTGATAATGGAAAAGTAGTATTAATGAATAGTGCTAGTAGCTTGACTCTCACCATACCAGCGAATGAGTTGGGGACAGGATTCAATTGTCTCATTGTTCAAAAAGGAATAGGTAATATTCAAATTCAACATGCAAGTGGTACTGACTATATTAAAAATAGAAGTTCTGAAGTTTATACTGCGGGTCAGTATGCAGTTGTATCAATTATTTGTATTGGAGGAGATTTATTTATTGTATCTGGAGATACTTCAGGTTCATAAATTAAAATGAGGTTTTTTTATTTTTTTTAAAAATCTCTTTTTCATTTTATTATAGTTTATACAATAAGAAATCTTTTTCAAAATCAAATAATTTTATCTCTTTTTTCTCTTTTAATAATAATGATATTTTATAGTTATTTGGTTTTACAAATTCTAATTTAGAATTTTCTTATATTTAATAAACAATTTACATCCTAACTCTTGAAATTATGAAAATATTTAAATCGCTTATAATACTATTTCTGACTATTTTTTATTTTGAATCTTATTCCGTAGATAATATTAAAAAAGACAAAAAAACTATTATCAATTCAATCGAATCTCAAAAAGATAGACTTATCGAGATTAGTGATAAAATCTGGGAAGCTGCCGAGCCAGCTCTTTTAGAATATAAATCTTCAAAGTACTTATCTGACTACGCTGAAGAAAATGGATTTAAAGTAACTAGGGGTGTTGCGGAAATTCCAACTGCTTTTGTTGCTGAATTTGGATCAGGAAAACCAGTAATTGGTATACTGGGAGAGTTTGATGCAAATCCTGGAATATCACAAAAAAAACAACCTACAAAGGACCCTTTGGTTAAGGGAGCTGCAGGTCACGGATGTGGTCATAATTTATATGGAACAGGAAGTTTAGGTGCAGCAATCGCAATTAAAGAAATGATAGAGTCTGGAGAAATTTCTGGAACAGTAAGATTTTATGGGACGCCTGCTGAAGAGACAATTTTTGCTAAGGTATGGATGGTAAGAGCTGGTTTATTTGATGATGTAGACGTATGTATGGACTGGCACCCATCTGATGAAGTTGAAGCTGCTACTCAGAGTAGTAAGGCGCTTGTTGACTTTAGGTTAAGATTTTTTGGAGATGCATCCCACGCATCAGGTGATCCATGGAATGGAAATAGCGCAGTAGATGCTATGGAATTATATACCACTGGTCTCAATTATTATAGGGAACACGTAAGACCTACTGCAAGAATTCACTATGATATCGAAAAAGCTGGGGACGTTGTAAACGTAGTACCTGACTTTGCTCAGATATGGACTAGGTTAAGGGAAAATGATAAAGAAAATGTTAATATTTTATATGAGAGAGCAAAGAAAATTGCTGAAGCAGCATCTATGATGGCAAATGTCGATTATGAGATGGAACTTATTTCAGGTATTTACGAGATTATACCAAATAGATTTGGTGCGGGAATTATTCAAGAAAATATCGAGTCACTTGGCGAAATTCAGTATACTGAAGATGAGATTAATTATGCAAATACAATATTAAAAGAGACAGGCAAAGAGCTTAAAGGCATAGACTCAAAAATAAGATCAATTCGTCCTACACTCCCAGCTCAGGGAGGATCAACAGATGTTGGTGATGTAAGTCAGGTAGTGCCGGTTGTAAGAATGAGAGCAACAGCTGCTGCTAAAGATGGTCCTTGGCATTCGTGGGCTGTTGTAGCATGCACAGGAATGTCAATTGGCCATAAAGGAATGATTTATGCATCAAAAGCTCTTGCTATGACAATGCTTGATCTATTCAAAAATCCAAAATTAATTGATGGGGTTAAAAAAGAATTTATAACACGAAAAGGAGATAGGGTTTATGTTCCACAGATACCTCCTGGTCCACCTAAACTTATTGATTAGTCATTCTTTATATCATACTCTTTAGGAGCAAACAAGAATCCAAATGCTTTAGCTCCACCTTTAGTGTGTACTTTGTGATGTACATAGTGAGCATTGATAATTCTTTTAAGATAAGAATTTTTAGCCTTATAGTTAATTTTAATTCTTCTGTGTACAATTATGTCATGAAATACTACATAAGCAACTCCATAAAGAAATATCCCTATGCCAAAATATTTTAGAATTCCATATGCTTCATATGAATATCCAATATAGATAAGTAGTATTGAGGGAATTGAGAATACAACCGCAAACAGATCGTTGACTTCAAGAAAGTGGTCATGTTTTTTATGATGTGACTTGTGCCAGCTCCACAAAAACCCGTGCATAATATATTTATGGGTAAACCAGGCCACACCTTCCATAAAAATAAATGTTCCGAGTACAATAAGTATATTTATTAACATATTTTAAAATTCTAAAATTTTTTCTTTAACTTCTTCCATAAGCCACATCGGTGTAGAAGTTGCCCCACAAATACCTACCTTCTCATTACTTCCAAACCAATCTTTTTTCACTTCTTCCGAGGATGATACGAAATAAGAGTTCTCATTGTTTTTCTTACATACATTGTAGAGAGCATTTCCATTAGATGATTTTGTTCCTGAGACAAAAATTATCTTATCAAAATTTGTAGAGAAGTCCTGTAGCTGAGTATCCCTATTGCTTACTTGTCTACATAGAGTGTCATTTACATTAACTTCAGTTCCAGTTCTCGTTAACTTACTTACAATATCATAGAATTTTTCTTTACTTTTCGTTGTTTGGGTATAAAGTGTTAAGGATTTAGGTAAAGAGTCTAGGTCAAGCTCATTTATATCTTGAAAAACAATAGCGTCCTTACCAGTCTGACCCATAAGTCCTTGTACTTCTGGATGACCGTGTTTACCATATATATAAATTTTTTCATCTTTGTCGTGAGACTTCTTGATTCTATTTTGAAGCTTTAGAACAACAGGACATGAAGCATCTATTAAGATTATATTATTTTTAATGGCAAGGTCATAGGTTGATGGGGGTTCTCCATGCGCCCTGATCAATACCTTCGCATCTTTCATGTTTTTCAGTTTATCATGATCGATAATCTTTAGACCCATTTTCTCAAGTCTTTTTACTTCCCTGTCATTGTGAACTATATCTCCTAAGCAATAGAGTTCACCCTCTTCTCTAAGAATATCTTCAGCCATCTCGATTGCAAATTCAACTCCGAAGCAAAACCCAGATTTGGTATCAATTGTTACATCTAGTGATAACATTGTGTAAAGTTACTGTATAAATTTTTTTACAGTGATTAAGACTTAAATTTTTCGTAAAATGTTACATTCATCAGCAATAAAAGCATGCTATAGAAAAAATCTTCTATCGGAATAGTGATAAACCTAATAAATAAATTCTCATCATTGTTGTACCAAACTACTGGGTCAGTAGAAAAGTTAAAATCAAAGTTTCCGTCAGTAAGTATTCCGTTGACTATGAGAAATGGTATCAAATGAAAGATGTATGATATAATAAAATAAGCATGGTATTCACGTCTTTTAAATGTACTGTATAATAGGAATAAACCAGAGAAAAAGAAATTCCAAAATGTATAGCTTCTGTCTAAATTGAAAAGAGAAGTTATAACGAGAACAACACCAACTACCATTAGAATATTTCTTGATAAATTTTCATACTTTTCTAGTCTAAAAAAATATTTTACACTTTCGTATATAAATACACATGAGAAAGGAATGATAATAAAGAAAAGCCATTCCTCGATTGGTAAATAAAGTAAATTAATATTTGATGTATGGACATCACTAAAACCCCAGACTCCATTTTTTGTAAATATTACATCCCAAATAATAAAAAAAGTAGCTGTAATAAATATTGATGGAAATAAATATTTGAATTTGGAGGCGTAATTAAATCTTTTATCCCATGATGCGAGTAAAGGAAAAGAGATAGTAAAAAGAAGTAATTGAAAATATAATGTCACTTATAAAGGATTAATATATGAAGATAAAAATATTATAAATTTTTTAAAGTTCGAGACTCTTATTCTCTCCGTCATTAATCTCTCAGAATCTAATAACTTTATTTTATTTAGTAGTTCTCTGTAATAATTATATGATAAATATACTCCAGATCTAGCAACTCTAGGAAGCTTTTTAATTCCTATAAGTGCATTATTAAACTCCTTTTCTATATCATCTTCTATTTCAATTTTTTCTACTTTAGAAAAAGAATTATAATCTACTCCAGGAAAATAAACTCTCCCTCTCTCCTCATAGTCACTTTTTATATCTCTTAAAAAATTTATCTTTTGAAATGCTGACCCTAAACTAATAGCATAAGGTTCAAGGCTCTTATATTTTTCTTCATTATCACAAAACACTTTTAGACACATTAAACCAACAACTTCAGCTGATCCATATATATAATCTTTATACTCTTGCTCTGAGAAACTTTCCATAGTCAAATCCATTCTCATGCTCTTAAGAAATGCTCTAATATGATTTTTTTCTATATTAAACTTATTTACTACCATCTGAAATGAATGGAGCACAGGATTAGTCGAGAATTTATTTTTGATAGATTCAAAAGTATCTATTTCAAATTGATTAAGAATTTTTTCCTTGTCAAGATCATGGAATGTATCAACAATTTCATCTGCAAATCTCACAAACCCATAGATATTGTATATGTGTTCATGAATGCTTTTATGAAGGGTATTTATTCCTAAAGAAAATGAGGTGCTATATCTTTTTGTGATTAGCTCGCTGCAGTTTGCGCTTACATCATTATAAAGTTTTACAGCTTTGTCCATAAGACTATCCCCTGCACTTGCTTAATATTTTATCTTGAAATTCTGAATCAGACTTTATAATATCATAAAAAGATTTAACGTAACTACTAACTCTCTCAAACTCCTTAGCTGATAGATTATCTTTATAGTCATTAAGTATATTAAAGATACTTTCCTCTTTAGAGATATATAGGTCTCTCATTCCAGCAAATACATTTGGATCTCTTCTGCATAAACCTCTATAAACCCTTTCTGTAACCTTCGATATTTTTAGCATAGGATTTGGTTTAGCATAAAATGCATTAACTAAACCACTATGGTCAAAGTCATAAGGTACGGCAACTAATTTTTTTCCATTAAAAAACATTTCAGTGTTATGCTGATAGGCCATTGACCAATCAGTATTACCAATCATGTATGAGAATAATGCAAAATTTATTGCAGAGGAGTCAGAGACTATCATTGGATTAACTCTTCTTTTTGGGAATTTTTTAATTTCGTTTCTTTCAGCTACTTTGTCATCGTCTTCTATTAGGAATGCAAACATGGTGTGTTCTATTTTTTTATTTCCTTTCTCTTCAATGATTTTCAAAGTTAGAGGCTGAGTCTTTAGGTGAATATCAGAGAACTCCTCGAAGAATTTGTATGCAAGCATTTCTTTATAAATCAATTCATCTTTTCCTTTTTCATTCTGACAAGGAACAACTAATTTAAGTTTTCTATTTTCTTCGAAAATTGTATTCTCTGCTTGTTTCTTTCTGATTTCTAATCTCATAGGTTTGAAGTAACATATTTTCTTTCGAAAATTACCTCTAACTCTTATTCTAACAGTAATCGAATCTTCATCAATTCCATTCCCAGAGAATACCATCTTAGATTTTATGAAAGTAGAATCGTTCGTATCCTTATAAAGTTCTTTAAAAGAAAAAGATAGTTGTGCTTTTAAATCTAAATTATCATTAAACAGTTTTGTATCATCATTTTGAGCATATATTTTTATATTAAAAAAATATATAAGACAGATTAATAGAATATTTTTAGTTTGTTTATTAAATTTCATAATTATGAGGTTAAAAAAATATACAAGTGCATTAAATTTTAGAACTCTAATTTCTGTAATTATTTCTTTGATTGCAACATGGATAGCATATAAGTATCAACTTACCTATAATTTAGATTTAACAATTATTTCTGTAGCAGTTGTTTTTCCTATTGTTTTTACCTTAGGAAGTGCTTTTCAGAGAAGAGAAAAAGCTCTTGAGCATTTAGGTAGAGCGAAAGGTGCTCTCGCATCTATAAAATATTGTTTTTCTGTATCAAAAAAAGTTACTGATGCTGATAAGGAAAAGGTTTATAAAGAAGTGATAAATGTAAAAACACAATTAATTAGGTTTTTGTATTCTGACTCTAATGATAAAACTGAGTTAAATGATTCTATAACTAAAATTCAAGATTTTATTAAATCTAATAGAGATTCATTAGGTGGGAGTTTGTCACTAAGGGTTTATAGATTGATGAGAGATGTTATTATGGGTATAGAAAATTCAATATCTATCAAAGTTCACAGAACACCTCAAAGTATAAGGGCTTACTGTGAGCTTTTTATATATATTTTTCCTTTTTATTATGCACCGACATTAATCTATAATATCGGAAATGCTTCAATGGGTTTTGAGATAGGGTCAACATTTGGAGGGTCAGAGGTATTTGATACTACTTTTATAGTCTACGCACTGAATATTATTATTTCATTTATCCTTATTTCATTATTTAATGTTCAGGAGCAAATAGAAAACCCTTTTGATGGTGATGGAATGGATGATATCAAGTTAGAAAATTACGAACTTGATTATTGAGTTTATTTATTAATTCTTTTTAAAACTTCACTTGCTACAACATTTCCTGAAATTAATGAAGGCGGAACTCCAGGTCCTGGAACAGTCAACTGTCCACAAAAAAATAAATTTTTTAATTTTTTGTTTCTTAGTGAAGGTTTCAAGATAGCAGTCTGGAATAAAGTATTAGCAAGACCATATGCATTACCTTTAAATGAATGATAGTCTTTCTTGAAGTCTTTAATTGCATAGCTTTTCTTGTATACTATGTGGTCTTTAATCTTTTGTTTGGTAAGTTTTTCCAGTCTAGAGATAATTAGATCAAAGTATCTTTCTCTTATTATTTTATTATCCTCAAGATCTGGGGCCGTTGGCATTAGTAAAAACATATTTTCGTGTCCTTTTGGAGCAACTGTATCATCAGATTTTGATGTAAATGAAGCATAGAACAAAGGTTCTGAGGGCCACCTAGGTGTAGAGTAAATTTCTTCTGCATGCTTTTCAAAATCTTTGTCAAAAAAGAGACAGTGATGTAAAACGTTTTTTAGTTTTTTGTCTAAGCCGATATAAAAAAGTAATGATGAAGGAGCTAATACTCTTTTATCCCAATATGACTCACTATAATTTCTGAACTTTTCATCTAAAATATTTTGATCAAAGTGATGATAATCACCAGAGCATATTACATAATCAGCATCATATGTCTTCTTGGTTGTTATTACATGAGAGACCTCTCCATTTAAGTAGGATAATTTTTTTACTTCTTCATTAGTATAAAATTTTACTCCTTTTTCTTCAGCAAGATTTACCATTGCCTCTACAATTTTATGCATACCTCCTTCAGGGTACCATGTCCCTAATTTAATATCTGCATAGTTCATAAGGCTGTATAATGCTGGAGTATTTTTGGGAGTAGCACCAAGGAAAAGTATTGGAAACTCTAATAGTTTAATTATTTTTTCATTTTTAAAAAATTTACGAATATGCTTATACATATTTTGAAAAACATCTAGTTGTAGCACACCTGAAAGAGTCTCTTTATTTATAAACTCTTTGACTGATAGACCTGGCTTATAAACTAAATTTTCAATACCAACTTTATATTTTTTCTCTGCTTGATTTAGGAATTGATCTAATTTTTCTCCACTACCTTCTTCCATACTTTCTAGTAATTCTTTTAAGGATTCGTAATTTGCAGGAATATCAATAACCTCGTCTTCGAAGAATACTCTGTAGGAAGGGTCCAGTCTTTTTAGTTTAAGATATTCATTTATATTTTTATCAAAATCTTTAAAGTACTTCTCAAAAACATCTGGCATCCAATACCATGAAGGGCCCATATCGAAAGTAAAGCCTTTAGATGAGAATTGCCTTGCTCTCCCACCTAACTTTGAGTTTTTTTCAAGTACAAAAACATTATGTCCTTGATTTGCTAGGTATGTTGCAGATGATATTCCGGAAAACCCACTGCCTACTACACAAATGTTTTTCTTATTCTTCATTGAGGTTTAGATAGCAGTTAATCCACTCGTTATCAAGTTTCATATTAAGTTTTTTATAAAAGTTAATACCTGTCTTATTCCAATCTAATACTTGGAGAGAGATACCAACGCAAGAAGAATCTTCAGCAAATTCTTTTACTTTTTCAAAAATTTTTAATCCAATTCCTCTTCTCCTGAAATTTTCACTAACTACCAAGTCTTCGATATACAAGTTCTTACCTTTCCACGTTGAATATCTAAAGAAAGTTATAGCAATACCAATTATTTTATTATTAGATTCTGCTACAAAAAGATTGTAAACGGGAGAGTCACCAAATCCATCATTTTCTAATCTCTCTACTGTGTTAGAAACTTGGTCAAGTGCTTTCTCGTATTCAGCTAGCTCCTTAATTAAGTCAAGGACTTGGGGTATGTCTTGTTTTTTTCCCTTCCTTACTATCATATGGAGATCTTTTTAAATCCTGTGTAGCTATGAAGAACTTCAGGGATATTTATCTCATTTCCATTCTGATGGGTTTCAAGAATAGATGCTACAATTCTTGGAAGGGCCAAAGCTGATCCATTAAGTGTGTGAGCAAGTACTTTGTTTTTATCTTCTCTAATTTTAAGATTCATTCTATTAGACTGGTAAGTTTTGAAATTACTGACTGAGCTACATTCTAACCATCTCTCTTGACCAGGAGCATAAACCTCAAAATCATAAGTTATACTAGACGCAAATCCTAGGTCTCCAGCACATAATAATAGTTTTCTATAAGATATGTTTAGTGATCTGATAAGGCTTTCTACATAATTACACATTGATTCGAGAGCTTCTTCAGAATCACTTTGTTTTTCAATGTGTACAATCTCAACTTTATCAAATTGATGTAACCTATTTAAACCTCTAACATGGGCTCCCCAAGACCCTGCTTCTTTCCTAAAACATGGGGTGTAGGCAACATTTTTGATTGGTAGATCGCTGTCATTAATGATATTCTTTCTATAAATATTTGTTATAGGCACTTCGGCTGTTGGAATCATGAATAGATTTTCATTTTCAATCTTGTACATCATCCCTTCTTTATCTGGAAGTTGACCAGTTCCAAAACCAGATTCTTCATTTATCAAGATTGGTGGCTGAATTTCAATGTACTCATTCTTTTCAGCTTCATCTAAAAAATAGTTTATGAGCGCTCTCTGTAACTTAGCACCCTTGTTGATATAAATTGGAAATCCAGCACCTGTAATTTTATTTCCATTGTCAAAATCTATAAGATTAAAATCCTTTATAATGTCCCAATGAGGTTTTAGTTTTATTTTTCTCTCTAATGAGACTTCATATTTTAAAATTTCTATGTTATTATCTTCTGAGTTTCCTTCGGGAACCTTTTTATCAGGAGTGTTAGGGATATTCACTAAAATATTTTTAATGTTTTCTTCCTTAATTTTCAGCTCTTTCTCAGTTGATTTACTGCTCTCCTTTATTTCAGTAGATTTATTTTTAAGGTCTGTAATATCTTTATCTCCAGATTTAATTTTCATTCCGATTTCCTTCGCTATCTTGTTCGATTCCGCTAAAAGATTATCAAGACTTGTCTTTAAAGATTTTCTTTCGTCATCTAATGATATAAGCTTATTTAAATTATCTTCAATATTTTTTAATCCTCTTTTCTTGAGTGATAAAATAAATTCTTCTTTGTTCTTTCTAAGCTCATTTAACTCTATCATAGTTCAAAAATTTATATGAAGTTAGCATGAATGATAATAAAAATTCAATCTAATAAAAATTAATTTTTTTTTTGACAATATGCATAATAATGGTATCATTGCGGTGTCAATTGTTATTAGGTCATCCCTAAAACATTATTCAATACAACTATTAATCAATTAAAATTTCAGAGATATGTACACAATGGACGAATTAAATGATAAGTTATTATCAGAGTTAAAAAATATTACTGAAGAGCTTGGAATTAAGGGCGCATCCAAACTTTCAAAGCAAGATCTTATATACAAAATATTAGATGAGCAAGCGATATCTAAACCTAAAAAATCTTCTGCTAAAAAACCTAAATCAGATTCAAAGTCCTCGCCTAAGACTAAATCTAGTGAACCGTCAAAAAGACCTACTGGCAGAACAAATTCAAGATCAGGTGATAGGCCTAATGACAGGGTAAGAGCACCAAAAAACACCGAATATGAAAAGAATGTTAAAGAATTTGAGGGTGTAATAGAAAGTGAAGGTGTACTTGAGATGATGCAAGATGGATATGGATTTCTAAGAAGTAGTGATTACAATTATCTAGCTAGTCCAGATGATATTTATGTATCTCCTTCACAGGTTAAATTATTTGGTCTAAAAACTGGAGATACTGTCTTTGGTAAAATAAGACCACCAAAAGAAAACGAAAAATATTTTGCGTTAATTGAAGTTTCTAAAATTAATGGAAAGTCTCCTGAGCAAGTAAGAGATAGAATACCATTCAAGTATTTGACACCACTTTTTCCTGAGGAAAAATTAAATTTAAGCACAAATCAAGATAACTATTCTACAAGAATTCTTGATCTCTTTTCTCCAATAGGTAAAGGCCAAAGAGGTATGATAGTCTCGCAGCCTAAGACTGGAAAAACTGTTCTCTTAAAGCAAATTGCTAATGCGATCGCAGAAAATCATCCAGAGGTTTATCTTATGATATTACTTATTGATGAGAGGCCAGAGGAAGTAACAGATATGGCAAGAAGTGTTAAGGCAGAGGTTGTTTCGTCTACTTTTGATGAGCAAGCTGAAAGGCACGTTAAAGTTGCAAATATAATTTTAGAGAAAGCTAAGAGAATGGTAGAATGTGGTCACGATGTTGTAATACTTCTTGATTCAATCACTAGACTTGCAAGAGCACATAATACTGTTATACCTTCATCTGGTAAAATTCTTTCGGGTGGGGTTGATGCTAATGCTCTTCATAAGCCAAAAAGATTTTTTGGTGCCGCTAGAAACGTTGAAAAGGGAGGTTCTTTAACTATCATAGCTACTGCGTTAATTGAAACAGGTTCTAAGATGGATGAGGTTATTTTTGAGGAATTTAAAGGTACAGGTAACATGGAACTTCAACTTGATAGAAAGCTTTCTAACAGAAGAATTTATCCTGCTATCGATGTTACTGCATCAGGTACTAGGAGGGAAGACCTTCTTATGGATAAGGATGAACTTTCAAGATTATGGATCCTTAGAAAATACTTAGCTGATATGAATTCTGTTGAGGCTATGGAGTTTCTTTTGTCTAAAATTAAAGGAACAAGAAATAATGAAGAATTTCTTGTTTCAATGAATGGATAAATCCTTAACTTTTTTTGATTTTCCTATTAAATAATAAATTTAATTTCTAGATTTATTTTCATGTTTTTTCAAACAAAAAATCTAGACAACACCAAGGTTTTTGATGTAGTATCTAATGACTTTAAATATGCTAAAGCATTGAATTCATTCGGTATAGACTTTTATAAACACTATGATCTTACAATTGATCAGGTTTGTAAAGAAAAAGGTCTCTCTTCTAATTCAATTCATGGTTATCGTGTTGCCATGGATGAATCTTTTGATCTTGATATTAAAACACTTGAGTCTTCACCCCTTAACCTTGTAATTGAGTATTTAAAACATAATCACAGTTATTTTATTAAAAATAAGCTTCCTTACATTAAGAGCCTTATATCTAGCCTTTCACTTGAAAATAAAAAGTTTAATTTTTTTAAGGATTTAAAATTTATATTTCCTCTTTTCTATGAAGACTTTGTGGATCATATTCTTGAGGAAGAAAAATTTATTTTTTCTTATATTCAGAAACTTTATCATCTTGAGGATAGTAATAAAAGTCATGTAAAAATGTTTTTTGAAATGAAGAAAATATCTCTTAAAAATATTGCAAATGAACATTTAGAGGAAGATTCTGAAATGAGTGGAATTAGAGGATTGACAAGTAATTATTCTTATAAAAATATTGAAAACTTACATCTTAAAGTTATATTTCAGGAATTAGAAGCTTTTGATAAAGAACTAGATATTCATTCTGAAATTGAGAACTCAATACTTTTCCCAAGAGCATTAGACTTAGAGAAAAATGTTGCTGACAAAATAAGAAATATTTCATTTCTTAATTAATGGGAAGAATTCTTTGTTTTGACTATGGAGTAAAGAGAGTAGGGGTAGCTGTCACAGATGAGTTAAAAATAATTTCTTCGCCTTTTGATACTTTTCCTACCTCTAATGCATTTAATTTAATTTCAGAATATATTTCAGAGAATATTATTGAGATGTTTGTGGTTGGACTTCCATATGATTTAAAGGGGAGAGAAACTGATGCAACAAAAAAGACTTTAGATTTCATAAAATCTTTAAAAAAGAAATTCCCTTCTATACCTGTTGATACTTATGATGAAAGGTATACTTCTAAAATTGCAAAAGATACAATAAAAGAAATGGGAAAATCTAAAAAGTATAGGCGGGAGAAAAGTAATGTTGATAAAATTAGTGCATCTATAATATTACAGTCATATTTGAGAAGAAAAAATATATGATTTATCCAATTACACTTTACGGAGATTCTGTTCTTAGGGAAGCTTGTGAGAATATTGTTAAGGGAGAAACTGATGTTTTAAATCTTTCTAGTGATATGTTTGAGACTATGATTCAGGCTGATGGTATTGGTTTAGCAGCTCCTCAAATTGGTATATCAAAAAGGATATTCGTTGTTGATGGAACTTCGCTTGAAGATGAAGAAATGTCTTCTTTTAAAAAAGTTTTTATTAATCCTATTATTATAGAGGAAGATGGTGATGAGTGGGAGTTTGAGGAAGGGTGTCTAAGTATACCTGGAGTTAGGGGGGGAGTATTTAGAAAATCAGAAATACTCATTCGTTATTTTGATGAGAATTGGAATGAAAAAGAAGAGTATTATAATGGTATGAAGGCCAGAATTATTCAACACGAATATGATCATATAGAAGGTAAACTTTTTGTTGATTACCTCTCATCAATTAAAAGAAAACTTATCAAAAATAAATTGTCTGAGATATCAAAGGGAAATTGTGAGGTTGCCTATAAAGTAAAATCTTTGTAATGAGTAATTCTATCGAAGAGATATATTCAATATATAAAAAATCATCTGGAATTAGTACAGATACCAGGTCAATAAAAGAAAACTCTATCTACTTTGCTTTAAAAGGACCTAATTTTAATGGCAATCATTTTGCTGAAGATGCATTGGAAAAAGGTGCGATTTTATCAGTTGTTGATGATAAAAGCTTGAATGGTGTTTCTAATAATTTCATAATCGTTAGAGATTCTTTAAAAACATTACAGGATTTAGCTAAATACCATAGAAAAAAACTTAATATACCTTTCGTTGGCATAACAGGTTCAAATGGAAAAACAACAACCAAAAGTCTAATTGAAAAAGTATTATCCTCAAAGTATAAAGTAAGAGCTACAGAAGGGAATTTAAATAACCATATCGGTGTTCCATTGAGTGTGCTGAATGTTTCCGATAATGATGAAATTGCTGTAATTGAAATGGGAGCAAGCGCAGTTGGGGAAATTAAATTACTATCTGAAATATGTAGACCAACTATTGGCCTTATAACTAATATCTCAAATGCTCATGTTAAAGGATTCAAAAATATTGAAGGCGTAATTAGAGGTAAGTCAGAGTTATTTGATTACCTTCTTAAAAATGATGGAAAGGTTATTATAAATAATTTTGATGAAATCATTAATAATTTTTCAAAGCGTTTTGTCGATGCAATTCATCTTGATGGTAAAAGTTCTATAGTAAATGTTACATTAATTGAGTCAACACCACAGATAAAATTTAATATAAATGATAAAGATATTTTTATTTCAAATTTATTTGGTGACTATAATTTTCAAAATATTTTATTTGCTTTAACTGTAGGTAAATATTTTAATATTGATCTTGAGCAGTCATCAAAAATTGTTTCGAAATATATTCCAAATAATAATAGGTCTGAAAAACTAGACTATAAATCAAACTGTATAATATTGGATGCTTATAATGCTAATCCAACTTCTATGGAACAAGCAATCAATGCTGTTTTTAATTTTAAAAATAAAAATAAAGTCATGATACTTGGTGATATGAATGAGCTTGGTGATCAATCAAATTCCGAACATCTTAGGATAGGTAAGCTTATAAAAAAATTGAAGATTAATCATGTATTTTTTATTGGAAATAAGATGAGGTGCGCTTATGATGAAAACCCAGGCTCTATGTGGTTTGAAAAAGTAGATGATCTAATTAAAGGTGTTAAAAAATTAAGCTTAAAAAATTCTGATATTTTAATAAAAGGATCAAGGAGTCTGAAGTTAGAAAAGTCTCTGGAGGTGGTTAAGCAAATATCAGTTTGATATTTGTTGTAAAAAGCTTTATACCTATCGCCAATAAAATAATACCAAAAACTTTCCTCAGTATATTAATACCTTGGCTCCCTAATATTTTTTGAATCTTTTCAGAGGATTTCAAAACTATGTAAACCAATACCATATTTAGCACTATTGCTAAAATTATATTAATGTCATTATATTCTGATTTGATAGAAATAAGAGTGGTCAGCGTACCTGGTCCTGCAATTAATGGGAATGCAATTGGTACTATAGATGCTGTTTTTGGATTACTATCTTTGTATAGCTTGACACCAAGAATCATTTCTGCTGCTAAAAATAAGATAATAATTGATCCTGCAACTGCAAAAGAATTGATATCAACTCCGAGTAGATTTAATAGAATTTCTCCAACAAATAAAAATACTATCATTATTATAAGAGAGACAAAAGATGCCTTCTCCGACTCGATAACCTTATATTTTTCTCTTAGTAATACAATTAAGGGGATATTACCTATTACATCAATAATAGCAAACAAAATCATTGTAGAAGAGATAAATTCTTTTAGGTCAAAATTCATAAATCAAAAATTTAGCCCGCAAATATATTATTTTAATCTTAAAAGAAAAATGCCCCAAAAAAGGGGCACTAACTAACTAACCAAGTCTGTGTATTTAAACCAAACTATAAAAATGAATGATTAAAATTATGAATATTTTAACTCATATCCTATATATATGAAATAATTTCATATATTTTAATTAAAATTTATATATTTTTTAATTTATTAATAATTTTTTAAAAATTATATAAAATATTTATATAAAAATAGGCTTTATTTTTAAAAATTTGAATGATATTTAATTAACAACTGACGATACTACTGCTCTTTGAAATAATTCTGATGAATTATCTGATATATTTTGAGTTTGTTTAAATATTATACCTATAAACTTATCATTAGGATCAGCAAAGTAAGATGTATTATAATATCCACCCCAATATAAAGTTCCTTTACTTCCCCTTCCTCCCATTCTCATATCTTCTTCTCTAACTAGACCAAAAGCAAGTCCATGTCCTAACGGAAAAGATTCAGATTTAAGATTTCCTTTTCCATAGTTAAGAAGATAAAAGTTTTCAATTCCCGGAAGTTGATTTTGAAATAGTAAATCATTTGTCTGTTTACTTATAAAATTTTTACCTTTAAATTTTCCGTTATTTATAAATACTGATAAAAAATTATAGTAATCTTTAACTGTACTTGAAAGGCCACAACCTCCAGCAAAGAATTTTTTTTTGCCCTCCATAGGATAATTGATATTAAATCTATTATCTGTAAAAATTTTCCATTTATTATCTTCTTTTGTTAGAACAGGAACTAATCTCTTCTCTTTTTCTTTTGGTAAATAGAAATATGTATCATTCATTTCTAGAGGTTCAAATATTTCTTCCTTGAAAAACTCATCCAATTTCTTGTTTGAAACTACTTCAATCAGATACCCAAGAACATCTAAACCTATTCCGTAAGTATATTTCTCACCTGGTTCGTGATGAAGTGGAACATCTGCAAGATTTTTTATTGCTTCTCCTATAGTCACATCTTCATCACAAAAGCACATAACTCCATTTTTCATGAATGACTGTTTTTTCTTATAATATATTGCTTTTATTGAGTGCTTACCATCAATAAAATCATACCCAATACCAGAGGTATGAGTAAGAAGTTGTCTAATTGTAATTTTTTTGGTTGAAGGTTTTGAGGTATAAGAAGAATCTTTTTCATCAAAAGTTTCAAGTATCTTAGTATTCTTGAATTCAGGAATATACTTTTCTATAGGATCATCCAAATTAATTCTACCATCTTCCCATAACTTAAGAATAGCAATTGAGGTTATTGCTTTTGTCATTGATGCAATTCTAAAAATATCATCAGTATTATATTTTTCATTTGTTAGTGGGTTTTTAATTCCAAAAGCTTTCTGATAAACAATGCCTTTTTCATTTCCAACAAGAACTACAGCACCAGGTAGATTATTTTTTTTAATATCTTCTTCAAGTAATCTTTCAACTAGACTCAGCCTTTCTAGATCAATTTTCGATTTTTCTTTATTGGTGCATCCTATTACTAATAACACTAAAAAAATATATATCTTACTTCTCATAATACTTGGTTTGTTTAAAATTTAATTTAATCAATTAATTATTATCATGACAGCTAACCAAATCAAAACTTACTATTCATTATTTTTTTGCCTTATTATTATGATATTTTTCGTATCCTGTCAGGATGAGAAAAGTTTTAAACTTACTACATATATCATACCTGAAAATTCTGGACAAATTTTAACAGAATCTGGTTTATATAGTGCTGGTACAAATTTAATTCTTGAGGCTCTTGGTAAAGATAATTTTACTTTTACCAGGTGGTCTGGTGATATTGATTCTAGAGCTAACCCATTAAATTTTGAAATAAATTCAGATCTAGATATTGTAGCGGAATTCACTGAAATTAGAAATACTTCATCTAAAGATTCTGACAATGATGGTATAGATGACTCTAAAGATTTATGCCCAAATACTCCTTCAGGTTTCATTGTTGATGAAAGAGGATGTGAAATTAAAAATCAATTTGATAATAATTATTTATTGGTTTGGCATGATGAGTTTGATTATGATGGTAAACTTGACCAAGACAAATGGCATCATCAGATCATTCCGCCAAATAATGGTAGCTGGTGGAATAATGAAGTACAGCATTATACAAATAATATTAAAAACTCATTTGTAAATGATGGCACTATGAAGATAGTTGCAATTAAAGAAAATTATACTGTAGATAATTCTACAAAAAATTATACCTCCGCAAGGTTAAATTCTAAATTTGGTTTTAAATATGGTAGGGTAGATGTTAGAGCTAAATTGCCTTCTACAAGAGGCACATGGCCAGCAATATGGACTCTTGGAACTAACATAAATGAAGTGGGAAATTATTTTGGAGATTCAGAGGGAAGTATCGGGTGGCCTAAGTGTGGTGAGATAGATATAATGGAGCAGAACGGCTGGAATAAAAATGAGCTAATCGGTCACTTTCATTATGCTAACCCACAAGGCCAGTATGCTAATTATGGTAATGTTACAAGTATATCTAATACCTCTGGTCAGTATCATATATATTCTTTAGAATGGACAGATAAAATTATTAGAATTCTAGTTGATAATAAAGAGTTTGTATCTCTTACTAATGACGGAAATGTTCCTTATGATAACCGGCACTATTTACTCCTCAATATTGCTATTGGAGGGAATTTAGGTGGAGATATTGATCCTAGTTTTAGTCAGGATAAGATGGAGGTTGATTATGTGAGAGTGTTCCAGAAAGAATGATTTTTTATGAAGATCAACTTTAATATTAGCCTTGTAATTTTTGTGATGGTAGTTTTTTTTGTGATATCATTTATCACAAATATTATTGGTCCATTGATTCCTCAATTTATAAAGACTTATGAATTGAGTTTAGTTCTAGCGTCGTTTCTGCCATTATCTTTCTTTTTTTCCTATGGGGTTTTTTCAATACCTGCAGGCATATACTTGGAGAGATATGGAGGTAAGATTGTTATGTTTTCAGCTTTCCTTATTTCATCAGTCGGGGCAGGGATAATAATTATATTGCCAGGATATTTATCATTTATCATCTCTTTCTTTATGATTGGTACAGGGATGGCAATACTCCAAGTTGCTATTAACCCAATACTTAGGTATGCTGTGTCTGGTGAAAACTTTGCTTTCTTCTCTATAATAGGCCAGCTTGCTTTTGGATCAGCTTCTTTTCTAAGTCCAGTATTCTATAAATTTCTACAGGAGCAAAATAATCCTCTAAGGATGTTAATGTTTGGTGATAAGCCATGGTTATGGATATACGTTATATTTATTATTGCAATAACAGCTCTCTTATTTTTTTTATATTTCTTGAAAATTCCTGAAAATCATTCTACCTCTGAAAAGTTTGATATTAATGTTTTCTTTAAGTTTTTAAATAGTAGAGCTTCTTATTTTTATTTTTTTGGAATATTCTCTTATGTTGGTGTTGAGCAAGGTATCAATAACTGGTCATCTCAATTCTTATATCAGTACCACTCTTTAGATCCTGAAGTAGTAGGTGTCGATGTTATTTCTGCGTTTTGGGGTAATCTTACCATTGGAACTATATTTGGTTTATTTCTTGTGAAATTGATTGATGAGAAAAAGTTGCTAAATATCTATGCTTTATCTTCTTCTGTTATAGTACTTCTTGCCATTCATGGAGACTCTGAAATCTCTGTTTTATCATTCAAACTACTTGGTTTTTCAATTTCGGGAGTTTGGTCTGTGATGATCTCTCTTGGGTTAAACTCAGTTCCTAGAAACCACTCTGTTTTTACCGGTATTCTTTTGACTGGAATAGTTGGTGGGGCTATTTTCCCTTTTTTAATTGCTGGAGTAGGACAATTATTTAATTTAAAAGTAGGTATGCATATTATACTTTTTGGATTAGTATATTTGTCTTTCGTAGGTTTTACTGCAAAACCTCTTGTTTCAAATAAAACTATTAAAATAAGTTAATTGAGGTATTTACTTTTTTCATAATTTCTTTACCAATAATAAATGTTAATTTTCAAACAATTCTTCCTTCATTTTCAGGAGTTCATAATAAAAAATCAAATTGGTTACCTTCAGATGTGTCTATTTCAGCTTGGATTGATGCCAGTGACTCGGAAAATTACACAAGAAGTGGAACATTATTAGAGACTGTAACTGATAAGTCAGGAACTTATAGTTCAATAAAAGTTAAAGGAAATCCAACTACAAACTCATATAGTTTAAATGGACTTATTGTGTTCCATTTTGATGGAGGTGTTGATGCCCTTCAAAGTGAAACCTATGAAACTCAAGTATCATCAGGTAACCATTGGGCAATTGGTGTATTTAGATACGATAGAACAGATAATACTAGTGATTCATTTTGGAGTTATGAAACAGACCAATCACCAAAACGAGATTACGCCATAAGTTCAGCTGCAAATAATAATACCTGGCCAGGTGAAATAGATATGGATGGTTTATCTTCTAATAGAATTAGTAGCGAC
>Ga0181568_10001579_pt1 | contig 20930 bp, 8 predicted proteins | sample 101ome_20_FD_133758 | JGI IMG/M metagenome (GOLD analysis project Ga0181568, IMG submission 133758) | Coastal salt marsh microbial communities from the Groves Creek Marsh, Skidaway Island, Georgia - 101404AT metaG (megahit assembly) | ecosystem: Environmental > Aquatic > Marine > Intertidal zone...
ATAATCTAAATCTTCATTATATTCATATTCTAAATGATTATATAATTTCTGTAATTCTAACATATATATTTATTATAATATAATAAATATTTAGATAGAATGATTTTTTTATAAAAAGTAATTTATTATTTTTAATTATTAACAATAAAATTAAATTGTTCTTCTTCCTCCTCTTCCTCTTCTAATTTTTTTTGTTCTATTTTTTTTTGTTCTATTTTTTTTTGTTCTTTTTTTATTTTATATAAAGTTATTGCATTTTTAATTTTATTATATAAAATTATAGGATTTCTATGTTTATCCTTAATTAATATTTTTTTATAATCACAAGGTTTTTCAAAAAATATACTTATATCATTATCAATTAACCATAGATAATATTTATTTTTTTTATCCTTTATTATCGTTTTTTTTATATTTATAATATCTTGTGATTGATTCCAAAATTTTTCTCTATTTATTAGGGGTATATAATTTGTATCACATTTATTATTAATAATTTTATTTATATCAATACATAGTAGGCCTTTTCCATATTTATAATAAGAAGTTATATATATTTTAATTATTGATGTTTCAAATTGTTTAAAAAAATTTTCTATTTTAGTAAAATTATAATTTTTAAGAAGTTGTAGATTCATAATATATAAAATAAGTAAAATTATTCAAATAATTCCAACCATTTTTGTTTAATATTATTTATATGTAATTGTTTAGCCCATAAATGCCCTCTATTTAAATATTCTATTTTACGATGTTTATTTTTCATTAATGTCATTACATCATTACAAGTTTTTTCTATATAATCTTCACTATTTATATCATAATCTATACACATACCTCTATTACCAATAGTTGTATTTAATGCACCCCTATTATTATAAATACACACACAATGATATAATTGAGCTTCAGCAGCACAATTACAAAAAGTTTCATCAAAATTAGTTGGATAAAAAAAGTATTCTGCTTGTAAACATTCGTTTGCTATTTTTTCTTGTGGTTCTTTACCATAAACAATAACATTATTTAATTTACTTAATTTATTGCGGATTTCATCTGTAAATTCATGACTACGAAATACAACTAAAGATATATCTGGAATATTTTTTTGCATATATAATAAACAATCTAACAAAATAGTAAAACCACGACTTATATCTGACATATAAATAAAACGATTTTTAATTATTTGAATACCTAATTTATAAAAAGACATATCCATAATATTAGGCATTATACTATATTTATTTTTAGAAATACCTATATAATCATAATTATTTTTAAAATGATAATCAGATAATACAATTAATTTGTCATATGAATCACGTAAATTATATAATAAATTATCACCATTACTATGTAATAATTTACCATCATATGCTGGTTGTACTGTAACATCATGTAACCAGATAAATGTTTTTTTAGCAATATTTTTAAAATAAATAAAATAATTAATATAACGTACTATAATCATAATATCTATTTTTTTCATATTATGTAATTTATGAGTATGTAAATAATAAACATCCTTATATTTTATTTCTTCTTCTTCACTTAATCCATTTACAAACATATATACATCATATATATCTGTTAATGATTCTGCTAATTTTATAGATGTAATTTCACTACCAAATATTTTTTTAGTTCCATAATTTTCTCCATTAAAAGAAGGAGTATAACCCATATAAAAACATAATATAGGTTTCATTAATTAATATAATAAATAATTTTTAAATAATATATATTTTAATGAATGAAAATTAAAATCTGTTGATTTATATAAATAATTATTTAAAATAAAAATAATAATATAAAATATGAATTTATTAATACATAGAAGAGATTTACGAATTAATGATAATAAAATAATAAATAGTAATAAATTAGAAAAAACACCTATATTTATATTTGATCCTATTCAAATTGATAAAAAAACAAATGAATATTTTTCAAATAATTTAGTAATGTTTTTATGTGAAACATTATTAGAATTAAATAATGAATATAAAGAATATAATAGTAATTTACAAATATTTTATGGAGATACAATAAAAGTTTTAAAGGATATAATAAAAAATAATTCAATAGAAAATGTAATGTTTAATTTAGATTATTCACCATATTCAAAAAAAAGAGATAAAAATATAGAAGATTTATGTGAAAAAAATGATATAAATGTATTAACAGAAGAAGATATGTTATTAATTCCAATAAAATCAGAATATGGATTAGCACCAAGTTCAAATGAACCATATAAAGTTTTTACACCGTTTATGAAAAATTTAAAAAAATATGATGTAGATAAACCTAAAAAATCTACAACTGAATTTTCAAAAAAAAAACTAATATCAAAATATAGTATTGATATTGATAGTTTAGATAGATTTTATAAATATAATGATAATTTACATGTAAAACCTGGTAGAAAAGAAGGTTTAAAATTATTAAAAGCAATTAAAAAACAAAAAAATTATGATAAATGTAGAAATTTTCTAGTATATCAAACAACAAATTTATCAGCATATATAAATTTAGGTTTATTATCTATTCGTGAAGTATATAAAAGAATAGAAAATAAATTAGGTAAAAACTCGGGAATAATAAATGAATTATATTGGCGTGATTTTTATTATAATATTTTATATTATTATCCACATATAGTAGGAAATTCATTTAAGGAAACATATGATAAAATTAAATGGTCTAAAAATAAAAAAAATTTTGAAAAATGGTGTAATGGTGAAACTGGTTTTCCTATTGTTGATGCTTGTATGAAACAATTAAATACTACTGGATATATGCATAATAGGGGACGTATGATAGTATCTTCATTTTTAACAAAAGATTTACAAATAGATTGGCGATGGGGTGAAAAATATTTTGCTACTCAATTAGTAGATTATAATATATCTGCTAATAATGGTGGTTGGCAATGGTCTGCTGGAACTGGAACAGACGCTCAACCATATTTTAGAATATTTAATCCTTGGACCCAATCAGAAAAATTTGATAGTGAATGTAAATATATAAAAAAATGGTTACCAGTATTAGAAGATATACCAAATAAGGAAATACATAAATGGTATAAATTTAGTGAAAATTATAATACTGATTATCCTAGACCAATGATAGATCATTCAATAGAAAGAGAAAAAACTTTAAAAATGTTTAAAAAATATACTTAATTTTGAATTAATTTTAACCATTTATGTTTAATAAAATCTATATTTAAATTTTTAGCCCATAAATGCCCCTTATTTAAATATTCTTTTTTTTTCTCCTCATTTTTCATTAATTCCATTACATCATTACATGTTTTTTCTATATAATCTATATTATTTATATCATAATTTATAGCTAATCCTCTATCATTGATTGTAGAAGATAAACCACCAATATTATTATAAATACAAACACAATGATATAATTGAGCTTCAGCAGCACAACAACAAAATGTTTCCATAAAATTAGTTGGATAAAAAAAGTATTCTGCGTGTAAACATTCTTCAGCTATTTTTTCTTGTGATTCTTTAGCATAAATAACAGTATTATTTAATTTGCTTAATTTATTTCTTATTTCATCTGTAAATTCATGACTACGAAATACAGTTAAGGATATGTCAGATATATAATTTTGAATATATAAAAGACAATCTAATAAAATATTTAAGCCTCTATTGGGGTCAGACATATAAATAAAACGATTTTTAATAATAGATATATTTTGTTTATAATATTTAAAATCTAATGGATTTTCAATTAAATGGATAGGAAATTTAGTAGGAAATAAAGTATTTTGAATATTAAAAATATGCCAATCAGATAAACATATAAGTCCATTTATATGTGATTGTAAATTATAAATAAGAGAAGATGCTGTTTTTTCAATTAATAAACCATTATAAGCAGGATTGATAATAGTATCTTGTATCCAAATAAAAGTTTTAAGGGCATTATTTTTAAAATAAATAAAATAATTAATATAACGAAGAATAATCATAACATCAAATTGAGGAAAGGTATTTATTTTAAATAAATTTAAATAAGATACACCATTATATTTTATTTCATCTTCTTCATTTATATTAATAAATATATATACTTCATATATATCTGTTAATGATTCAGCTAATTTTAGAGCACTTAATTCACTACCATAAATTTTTTTAGAATTATAATTTAGTCCGTTAAAAGCTTCACTATAACCCATATAAAATGCGAGTAATGGTTTTTGCATTATATATAAATAAAAAAAAATGTTTAAATATATAATATTTATTAAATTATTTAGGCATAAGTATAACTATTATTTAAAAACATCCAATATCCATCTGTATTATTTGTAGAATCATTATCAATATAAATAAGTGATAAAGCCATACCACCTCTATTTAATAATAAATCAACAGAAACATATTCATTATCATTTGTATCACAGAAATCTGTAATTCGGATAACAACATTAGTTTGTAAATTATTTGCTAAACGTGTAGTTATTGTACTAAATGTAGTTTCAAAAACCGGATGTAACATAATTTTAATAATTTGTCCGTTATATTGTCCGTTGGGTAAATTAAGACGAATATATATATTTTTATTGTTATTAATTAATGTTGTTAAATCAGAATGTGAATTAATATAAATAATATATAGTGATTTTGGTGTATTTGTAAATAAACTATAATGACTTGTTTGATTTATAAATTCGGATATATTAGCAGAACCTATTGTTGATGTGTTAATAATTTGTGGTTCATAGGATACAATTGTCCCAATACCTACTCTAGAAGTAAAATTAATATTATTATTTTTGTTTATATTAGCATCGGCTTTTAATTGAATACCTCCTGAACACGTCCAATCAATATTTGGATTACTACTATGATTACTTGTAATATGATGTTTTCCACCAATATAAGTGTTATTATTATTATTTGTTATTATTGTAGAAGCACCCACTAAAGCATCAGAAGTTTTTTCAATATATTTAGTGAATTCTTGGTCGTAAATAGAAACATTACTGGCAGCTCTTACATCAGAAGATTTTTGGAATACTTCAGTAGAAGCATTAACTATATTAAGACTGTGTGTTCCTGTTATAGTATTTTTTAAATTACCACCAGTTGTTTGATCAGAATTTACAGAATAAGTTTCTAAACTATTATTTTTAATTTTACGATAATATGTATCTGTTATTTTATTATCTACAACACCTTTATAAGTTGTATTAAATGTACTTGTATTAGTTGAATTACCTTTTGTAAAATGTCGTGAAGAATGATATGTTTCATTTACAGTATCGTAAATGGTGGAGGTTAAATTACCCTTAACTATAGTATTATTATTTTTAGAAATAGTTAAGGTTTGGTTTTTATCAAAATGTTTTTTATAAGTTTCTAATGTATTATTTGTATATTTTTTATGAATATTTTTAATCATATTTGTGTGATTTTCAATAAATGAATTATTATTATATGTAACAGTAGTATCTCCAATACAAGTTGTATTTAAATTTACTGTAATATCTTGGTCGAAATTATTATGTATATTTTTTGTATAATTAGCACCAATTTTATAAATTTTAGATTTTTTCATATTAATTGTTGATTTATTATTTGTATTTGAAACACCTGTATGATGTCTTGTAATTAAAGTACCATGATATGTTTCCATTAAATTTGCTTTTACTGATAAATGTTGTGTATCATTATAAACAATTGTTGTATTATTATCTGTAAAATCATATGAATCTTGTCTTATTTCTTTTGTATAATTATTAAGATTAGAAATTTGACATATATTTTTCATTGTTTCATTATGTGCATTTTCAACTTCATGATTTTTAGTCGATTTATTTGTAATTATTTCATTTGATTCTACTATATTTGTTTTATTACCTTTTGTAGTATCAGATAAATCAGATGTAGAAGATAATATATTATTTGTTTTAATATTTTCATTTCTATTTGTAAAATAAGTTTCTGTTAAATTAGTAAGTAAATTTGTATTATAACTACATCTAAAAGTAGAAGTACTAATTCCTACAGTATGTTGAGAGTAATATTTTTCATTTGTAGAAGTAAAATTATTTTTAATATTAGTATGTTTATTATGTCTATATGTTTCTACACTAGTATTATTATATGTAATATTATAAGTATTACCAAAAGTTTCTTGACTATTAGTATGAATATTTAATGCTTTATATTTTTTATCAGTAATGGTAACATTTTTATCTATAATTCTAGTAGAATAATTAGTTGTAGAAGAACCAATAGTTTGTACGTAATTTTTTTTAATAGTTTCAGTTAAATTTTGATCTATATTACAATTATAATTAGCAGTTTTGGCATTAAAAAGACTTGTATCATATACATTTAAATTATAAGTAGATTTATATGTTTCATTATTATCAGAACTAATTATTTGTTGTACAATCTTATTAAATGTTTGATAAACATTATCATAAACTGTTATATTATAATTTCCACTTATAATTGTATTTAAATTTTCAGAAATAGTAATATTATTTGTTTTTTTGTAAATATTAGTATCATCTTTATCTATTGTTTTATTTAAAACTTGATCTAATTTATTAATATTATTACCAGTAATTGTTTCTTTTAAGTTTCCAGATATTCGCAATGTTCTATTATTTCCATATGTTTCAGTTTGTGTTTGAGTGACAGTTGTATCAAAAGTACCATTTATAGTAGATTCATTATTACCTGTAATAATATCTGTTAAATTACCTGTAATAGTTTTATCAGTATTTCTATAATTTTCTGTATTATCTAATTTTACATATATTGAATTTGTACCAGTAATATTATATTGTGTTGTTCCATTAATAGCTAATGAATAATTAGTATCATTATGAATAGTATTATTATTATAAATAGTATTAGTTAAATTATTAGAATAAAATTGATGATTTGTATTATATTTTAAAGAAGTATTTTTGAATGTATTTAAATTATAATTATTTTTAATAGTATTACTTACAGTTTGTAATGTATTTATATTATAATCATTTTTAATAGTTCTGATATTGTTTTTCTTAATTATAGTGTCAGTTTTTCCTGTTGTATTAATATTATAATTTTTATTATATGTTTCTGTTGTGGTATTTTTAATAGATTTATCGTATGATGCAATAATAGTTTCAACTAAATTATTATGAATATGTGTATTTTTATGTTGAAGGGCATTTTTTGTATAATTTGCTGAACTAGTTATACTAATATTTTTAGAATTAGAAACATTATAAGTAATATCCTTATTTGTTTTAATTTTAAAATCATTTTGAGTAGCATTAATATTACTACCAATATTTAATGTAAATGAATTATTAGAATTTACAGATGGTGTATCAACAATACCAATAAATATATTTTTAGCAACATATAAATCACCATTAGTATTAATATTAGGTTCTAAAGATATAATTTGTTTAGCAATAAAATTAGAATATTTTTTAACTGTTAAGGCAGAAAAAGCATTATCCATATCTGTTTTAGAATATTCTTCTGGATCAGTTGTATCTAAATTAATATTATTTAGAATAGAATAAGTATTTAAATTATTACGAACTAATCCAGCAAATTTTTTATCTGATTCAATAAAACATTGGGATATAATACCAGAATAATCACCTAAATTTTCATTTGCAGCACCTAAAGTAATAAGCGGATCATTTACATCGTAATCTTCTGTTTTAAATAAGGATGAATCTGAACCATATACATTTAAATTACCTACTAATTTTAAATCACCATCAATAACACCATCACGTTTTTGATAATAACCTCCATCAACTACTAATGCACGTAGTTCTTCAGCTCCATCAGTTCCTGTATTTGTATTAGTTATATGAACGTAACCATTAGATGATAAATTAATATTTTTTTCACAGGTTAAATTAAATGTAGATGCAGAATTTATTGTAGTATCACCTGATATATTTAAAGTTAATGAACCAGAAACTGTTTCAATTACATTATTATCTACATGAATAGTTTTATCTGTTTCATATGTTTCAACTATATCTCCTGAAACTAATAATGTTCTTAATCCTGAAACAGTTTCATTTAAATTATTAGAAATTGTTTTATAATATGTGCCATGATGATTTTCAGTAACAGCATCAGTAATATTTTTTTTATTAAATTTATAAATAGAAGTTTCTTGTTTACCACTTATAGTAGTTATTTTAGATAATGGTATTGTAATATTTTTATTTCCAGTAATAATAATATTTAAATTTTTAGTAATATTTATATTATTATCTAATCCTATTGTTTCAATTGTATTACCAGTAGTTATTATAGTTTGATTATGTTTTAAAATATTAGTATTTGAATTATCGATTGTCATATCACGTTTTGCACCTAATGTTTCTGTTACTAAACCATCAATTGTTTTAGTTTTTACATTACATTTAGTATCGAAATTAGATTTATAAGTTTCATTTGAATCATTTGTTACATATACATATTTAGTATCATGTGTTTCATTAAAATAATTTCCTGTTATATTAGATGTTAAATCTCCACTAATATGTATAGTAGAATCAGATAAATAATTTTCAGTATTATTTTGTTTTACAAAAGTTGTACGAGATTTAGATAATGTTTCTTGTATATTATTATGAATAATAGTTTTGTTATATTTGGCATATGTTTCAATATTATTTTGATAAACATTTAAATTAGATAAATATTTTACAGTAGTTGATAAATCACCAGTAGTATTAATATTAAAATTAGATTTAGTAGTTTCTGTAACATTTCCTTTTATAGATAATTTATGTGTTTGTGTAATATTTTTATTACCAACTAATGATATATTTTGAATTAATTTACCATCTGGAATTCCCGATATAGTATCTATAAATAAGAATTTTGCATCATCCGGTACTTTACCAGTAATGGATTTTAGTTTTAATAAATTAGGAGTACTATTAGTATCATGATATAACCATTCAATAGGATTTCCATTATTATAATCTTTAATAATATGATGTCCACTTGCGTGTGTTCCACCATCTTCATTTACAGATTCAATAACCCAATTTTTATTAGGATCATCTAACAAATATTTATTTTCATTAGGACAATATATTTTAAATGTACCTACAACAGTACCTGAACCAGGTATTGTAATTGTATCATTATATATTAATAAAAATGACGTACTTGATGCTAAATTTTGAATTTGATTATAATTTGAACCATTAAGAGTTTTATTTATATATAAAGAGGTATTGTAAATTTGTATTTTTTTATAATTTAATGTTAAATATCTAATACGTGTTACATTATTATAAGTTAATATAGCAGCATTAATATTTGCTCTATGAGGCTTAACATAATAAAATGTAAAACGTTGTCTTTTATTAGTAGAGTCAATATTTGCTAATGAAATGGTTGAATCATTAGAATCTATTTGAATATATTTATTATTATTATGAATATAATAAATATCACTATTATGTGATGAATCATTTTTATAAACACTTTCTAAATACCATTTATGTGCATTAGTTAATGTTGTTGTAGTTTCTAATTCTAAAGTACCATTATTATTTTTTAAATATTTATCTAATTCTTCATTATAAATATAATATTGACTTTTAGTAATTATACCATTAGTTTTTTCTTCTGTACCATCAATATAAGTAAATATAAAACGACTAAATTCGTTTTCATTATCATATAATTCAGCATTAGTATCGGCATCATTAAATCTATAATCTTCTGAACCTACATAAGAAATATTAGGATGAGTTTGAATTGCTTGTACGGATGAACCAGATGAATTTAATTTAATAAGAGTCATATAAGCATTAGGAGCTCCAATCATAAAAATTTTAATATAATAAGTTGTTAAATTATATTCTAACTGATGTTTACGTGGACCTAAAATAAATTTATAATCATAAGTAATAGAAGGATGATTGGCATTATAATTATATGTATTAACCCAATTATTCCATAATATTACAGCATATTTATCTTCATCTGTTGGACCTAATATAGCATATTGACTATTTACATCATTGTATCGTGGATCTGTTGATTCTGCTTGATCCGCATAATAAGAATTTATAATAATCCAAGAATTGGTAGCATTACCAGGTTTAAAAATAAACCAATCATTAATTTGAACTGGACTTCCTAATGTATCTTCACCATCACCAGGAAATACATAAAAATTTGGATATTGAGCTACAGTTGAATCATATATGGAAGCTTCTACAATTTTAATATAATTTGTAGAAAATAAATCGATATTTTCTATTTCAAATGAAATTGTATTAGGTCCCGATAATGGATGTCCTTTCAATAATAAATGATTATATTTAGATTTATTATAAATTTCATTAGAATGACTATTAATATATTTATCAAATGTATTATAAACAATTAAATTACTAAGTTTATACATATTACATGTAAAATTACTATTATAAGTATTATTATAATAAATATTATTTTCTGTAGTTCCTGTTAATCTAACATATGATTCATTATTAATTGTATTATTAATATTATTTAAAATATGAATAGATTTATTACCATTTACATTATAATAATATGATTTTGATAAATTATATTTATAAGTTCCAGAAATATTTTTTGTTTTATCTGTATCAATATAATATAATACATTATCAACATAAGTTTCAGATAAATTACCAATAGTATTAATATTTTTGTTAATTTTAACTTTTTGATCGAAAAAACCATTATTACGTAATTCTAAATTATTTTTATATAAAATTGTATTAGTATCAATTGTATTTTTAGAATTAGAACCATTTACATTATATTTATAATTAGAAGATATTGTTTCATTTACATTTCCTAAATAAGTTTCTATTAAATTTCCTTTAATATTAATATTATATGTAGTTTTAACTAATCTATTTAAATTATTATATATAGTATCAGTTTTATAACCACTTGTAACTTGAGTAACATTTTTTTTAAACGATTCAGAATTTGTATTAGTTACAGTTAAATAAGAAGTACCTGTTATTAATTCTGTTAAATCATCTTTTATAGTAATATTACTATTTACTGAAAATGTTTCTTTTGTATTATCTTTTATAAATAAAGTTTTTATTTTATTTACATTATACATAAAATTACCTGATGTATTACAATTAAATTTATTATGATATGTTTCTGTAGATGAATCATGTATAACAATTTTATGTGTTTTAACATATGTTTCTACAGTATCATTCTCATATGTTCTATCATATTTACCAGTTATAGTATTTTCTATATGTGTTTTAAATGTAGAAGTTCCTATTCCAGTATATGTTATAGTATCTGAACCTGTAATATTTTCTGTATGATTAGAACCGGAAGTTGTTAAAATTGAATTTTTATTATTCATATTTCTAATTAAATTTCCATCTATATCATTTTCTATACCACCATTATTTGTTTTATAATAAATTGTTGTATCTGTTGTATTATTTGTTAATACAACATCTAAATATCTATCTGTATCAGTAGAATCATTACCAAATATAACACCAGTATGTGTATTATCAGGTGTTACATTTAAATTTCCCTTAATTTCTAAAGTAGCTGTTGGTAAAGATGTTGCAATTCCAACTAATGTTAAATCATCATCTAAAATAGTTAAACGAGTAGTTCCATTTGAATAAAATTCCATTTCATCATTTCTATTTTCTATTGAAACAGATATATATGTATCTTTATCTTTATCTTTTACACCTCCTAAACTCTCCCATTCATCATCAATAAAACCTTGTAAAAAATTAAAATTAGATTCATAACGCAACATACCCTTATTTCCTACACTTGTTCCTAATCCTAATGTTCTTGGTAAAGCTACAGCATCCTTGTAATTAGGTAAATTAGTAAAATCAAAACCTAATCGAGGGACCATAGTACCTACACCTACTGATTTAGGTTTAGTATATTGTGGATCATTTACTGCATAAAACATACCATTATTTACATTTAAGTTACCGCCAATATTTAGATTTTTAGACATACCTAAACCTGAATTTGTTACAAATGAAGCATATTTATAAACATTATCTAATACATATACAGTTATAACTTTTATTTGAACGTTTTTATTTTTACTTACAATATAATATGTTCCTCTTTCAGTTGGAGTAAATTTTAAATAAGTTCGAATATTATTATCAGTTGCAGAATAATCACTTCCATTAACACTATATGTTATTCCTGTAGTATATGGGACACGTTCTATTATTCCAGTATTTCTATTATATTCTAATCTTTTTTTTGAAAATATAATTTGTTGATTAGAATTATTATTTGATTGATTAAAAATATAAGTATTACCAATATATAAATTTAAATTTTTCATTTCAACACCACCAATAGTAATAATATTTTTTAAAGTTCCAGATGTATCTATAGCATCAAATGTATATATTATATCGGAAGTAGTAATATTATTATTATGTTCTACTTCATCTATACCAAAAATATTAAGATTATTTGAAATAGTGATATTACCAGTAATATTAGAATTATTATAAATATTAATTTCTTTATTATTGTAATAAGCAGTCATTTCATTAATCTTAATATGAGAAGTATTTAATGCTACCAGTCGTTGACTCATATAACTATTAATAGAAAAAAAACAAAAAAAAATATAAAAATATGAAGATAACAAAATTATACAAAATCAAAATTATTATCAAGTAACATCCAATATCCATCTGATAAATCAGTATCATCATCAATATATAATAAATTTAATGTTTGACCTCCTTTATTTAATATTAAATTAGCATTAGTAGAAATATTACCATCTGCATCACAAAAACGCGAAACTTTTATATTAATATTAGTTCCATCCCACATAGGATGAAGAGCTATTTTTTTAATTTGTCCATTATATACACCATTAATTAAACTTAAATATCTACTTTGGGGCACGGGCGTATTTCCAGGTGCTGCCGCAATTATAGTTAATACCTTAGCATTTATTGTTAATCGTGAACTATCACTGGTATATGTTGATAAATTAGCAGTAGTTATAATTTCTGGAGTATAATATACAATATCAGTAAAACGAGCATTAGAATTAATTAATATTTCTTTACCAACGTCATTACCAGATGTTAAGAATAAACCACCACTACTACTTATATTTAAAGCATATTGGGATGTATCTTTTACGTGTAATTCATATTTTCCTGTTATTGTTTCTATTAAATCTCCACTTACTGTTATTGTTCTTTTTCCTTTATATGTTTCTTTATTAGTATTTCCAATTGTTAATTCTCTTGTTCCGGTTATAGTTTCAATTACATTACCACTAATAGTTATTGTTCGTGCGGCTTTATATACTTCAGTATTAACTCCATTTACCTCTAAATCATTTGTTCCTGTAACTAAAATAGTATTATTTCCACCAACTGTTACAGTACGATTTTGTTCGTATGTTTCTACATTAGTATTAGCTATTTTTAAAGTTCTAGTATTATTTAAAATAGATGTTACTGCTCCTGAAATTGTTTCTATAAAATTACCACTAATGGTAACATTTCTATTTTTAAGAAATGTTTCAAATGAATTTTGATATACATTAAATGTTTTATTTCCGGTTATAGTTATATTTAAATTTTTACCAATTGTTATATTTGTATTATTTTTATAGGTTTCATTTGTATCTTCCATTATTGTTAATGTATTTGAACCAGTAATAGTTTCTATTAAATTACCACTAATAATAATATTTCTATTATTTTTATATATTTCAGTATTTAAATTATCTACAGTTAATTTTTTAGTTCCTCCTATAAAAGATTCATAATTACTTGTAATTGTTTCAGTTAAATTACCAGAAATATTAACAGTTCTTGAATTAGATAATATTTCTGTATTATCTCCTACAATAGTTAAAATTCTTGTACCTGTAATTGTTTCTGTATTATCACCGCTAATAGTTATATTTCTATTTGATTTATATATTTCAGTATTTTTACCACTTACTGTAATTGTTCTTGTACCTGTTACTATTTGTGTAGAATGACTATGAATTGTAATAGTAGATGTATTCTTATATGTTTCGTTTACTGCACCATCTATTGTTAATGTTTTAGTACCCTTAATTGTTTCTACTAAATTACCTGTAATTAATTCTGTATTAGTTCCTTTTATAGTTAATGAATTATTACCTGTTACTACTTGTGTTATGTCTCCGCTTATTGTCGTTGTACGTGTTCCTGTTACAGTTTGAGTAAAATTACCATTTACTATAAGTGTTCTAGCACCCTCATAAGTTTCAGTATTATTACCTGAAACTGTCATTACTCTTTCACCTGTTATAGTTTCAATTAAATCTCCACTAATAACAATAGTTCTTGATTTTGAATATGTTTCTTTTGTTTCTCCACTTATAGTTAAATCTCTTGTACCTGTAATTGTTTCCGTATTATTTCCGGAAATATTAAGTACTCGTGTGCCCTTAATTGTTTCATTATTATTACCTTCAATGGTACGAGTATAATTTTCAAGAACATTGACAATAGAATTTAATTTAATTGTTTCTGTTAAATCTTCATCAATTATTATAACTCTATCTTTTTTAAATGTTTCATTTACATCATCATATATAGTTAAATGTTTTTTACCTGTTACTGTTTCTAATAAATTACCAGATACAATAGTAGTTAAATTTTTATTAAATGTTTTATTTACATCTTTAGTAACATTAATATTATTATTACCTGATATTATATAACTACAATTATTACTAATTGTTATTGAACGTGATTTTTTATATATTTCTGTATTTTTACCAGATACAGTTAAAGTTCTTTCACCATGTACTGATTTAGTATTATCTCCTGAAATTGTTTCTTTTAAATTACCAGTAATTTCTGAAATTTTATTTGATTTTAATGTTTCTTGAACTGTACCAGTAATAACTTGAGTTTTGCTTCCTTCAATAGTTTCAACTACATTTCCTGTAATAGTTTCTTTTAAATAGCCTGTAATTGTCTTATCCATATTTGCTTTATAAACTTCAGTAGTATTTCCTGTTACTGTAACTGTATTTGTTCCTGTAACAATAAGTGTTCTATTTGCTTTTATTGTTTCAATATTATTTCCACTAACAGTAATAGTTCTATTATTTTTATATGTTTCTGTATTATATCCTGTTACAATTAATTCTCTTGTACCAGAAATTGTTTCAATATTATTTCCAGATACAATTAATGTACGGCCTTCTTTTATTGTTTCATATTTATATTGACTAATTGTTACTGTTCTTGCACCACTAATAGTTAAACTATTATTACCTGTAATTAATTCTGTTAAATCACCACTAATTGTAATTGTTCTATCATTTTTATATGTTTCAGTATTATGTCCTGATACAGTTAATGTACGTGTACCGGTAATTTTTTCTACAGAATTACCAGTAATATTAATTGTTCTATTATTTGAAATAATTTCAGTAATATTATTATTAGAAATTATACTAATTGATTTACTATTTGTTGATTCTAATGTAAAATCTTTATTTGTTTGTGTTATATAATCAGTAGCAGTTGTTTTAATATAATTATCTTTATTATGGAAATAAATACCTTTATTAACCGCACCTAAATGAACGTTTTTAACTACATTTAATTCACCATAAGTATAAATAGAAGAATTTTCTTTAATATTTGTTTGAGATAAATTACTTAAATCAATATCTCCATCATATAAAGCAGTTAATTGTCTTGTAGTAAAATTACTATGATATTCTTTTTTAGGTGTATCATTTGTACTAATTGCATCAGTAAATGAACCTGTACCATTAATTAATGGTTCAGTATCATCTGTTCCTAATACATTAATACCATCTAATAAATGATATTCATTTAAACCTTGATTTTTAACTAAACCTGTTAATTTATATACATTATTAGAATCTTTATATCGGGAAACAAAACCTGAATAAGCAGTATTATCTGTTTCACCTAAACCTAATGTTATTAATGGATCATCAATAACAACTTTTTGTGAATTAATTTTAGTATTATTACCTAATAAATTTAAATTTCCTAAAATATTTAAATTTTGACCTATATAAGCATTTTTTTTTACATATACACCACCATTCACCACTAATGCACCTGTATTTGCTAATGGTGTATTATTTACTATTGTTAAATCTCGAGTACTTGTAATATTAACTAAACCATTAGAACCTGTATTTTTTAATAAAATATTTTGATTTGTTGTAGTTGTTTCTATAGTAAATTTTCCTTTTGTTGTTATTTCACTATTTCCTTGTGAACCCATTATATTCATTTGATATTGTTTACTAACGGTTTCCGTTAAATCTCCAATAATAGTAATATTTCTACTAGTTTTATATGTTTCAGTATTGTAACCACTTACAAATATATTACGTGTTCCTATTATTGTTTCTTTATTATTTCCACTAATTGTAACATATTTTGTTGAATTATATATTTCTGTACTATTTCCACTTACTGTTAATTTACGTGTACCTTTAATAACTTCTGTTACATTACCTGTTATAGTTTCTAATAAATCATCTGTAATAGTTATATTTTGATTACTACCTATTACTATATTTAAATTTGAACCTATTGTAATATCATTTTTACCTGAAATAGTTTCTTTTAAATTTCCACTTACACTAATTGTTCTATGTGATTTATATGTTTCTTTAACTTCTCCATCAATAGTCACATCATGAGTTCCTTTTATAATAACTGTATTATTTCCTGTTATAGTTTCTCTTAAATATCCTCCAACTGTTATTGTTCTATTTGCTTTATATGTTTCGGTATTATGACCTTCTGTTATTAATGTTCTTGTACCACTTATTGTCATAGAACTAAAACCAGATATAGTTTCAGTTAAATCTTCTTTTATTGATATTGTAGAATCTCCTAAATATGTTTCTTTATTATTTTCACTTACATGAAATATTCTTGTGCCTGTTATTGTTTCAGTACAGTCACCACTTATTACAATAGTTCTATTAGCTTTATATTCTTCATTATTATTACCACTTACTAATAATGTCCTTGTACCAGTTACAGTTTCTTTTAAACTTCCACTTATAAGTATTGTTCTATTTGATTTATATGTAGAAGTATTATCACCCGATACAGTTGTATTACAATTATTTAAAAATGTTATAGTAGAAGAACCTGATATTGTTTCACTTAAATTACCAGAAATAGTTATTGTACGATTACCTTTATAAGTTTCATTAGAAATATTCATTATAGTTATATTCTGACGTCCTGAAACTGTTTCAGTTAAACTTCCACTTATTTTAATTGTTCTATGACCATTACAATCTTCATTATGATTCCCTTTTATTAAAATACTTGAACCTCCACCAATAGTTTCTTCTAAACTACCATCTGTTGTTAATGTTCTATTTATTCTATAAACTTCTGTAGAATGTCCATCAATATTTAAATTGTGATTTGTTTTTATTGTTTCATCTAAATTTCCTGTTATTATTATACTTTTATTTCCTTTGACAGTCTCATAATTATGTCCTGTAACTATTTGAGTTTTATTGCCTGTTATTGTTTCTGATAAATTACCATTAATTGTTATTCTTCTATTATTTTCAAATGTTTCTGTACTTGCACCTACAATAGTTAATGTGTGTGTACCTGTAATTAATTCTGTTTTATTTCCAGATACAATTATTTCTCTTATTCCTTTAATTGTTTCATTATTATCTAAATTTACTGTAATATTTCTATTTTGATGAATTGTTATAGTATGTAATCCAGATATTGTTTCTGTTAAATGTCCTGATATTAATGCTGTTCTATTTGATTTAAATGTTTCATTTGAATTATTATGAATAGTTTTATCTAATGATCCTGTAATAAGATAAGTTGAATTACCACCTATTGTAACTGTTCTATTTGAATCATATGTTTCTGTACTATTATTTTTAACTAATATTTCATGAGTTCCTGAAATTGTTTCATTTAAATTTCCACTTATTCTAATTATTCTATTATTATCATATAATTCAGTATTTGCCAATTTTATATCTAATACTCTTGTATTATTATATGTTATATCTACATCACCTGTTATTAATTCTGTATATGAACCACTAATAACCAAATCTCTTTTATTTTTATATGTTTCTTTAGAAATTCCTGTTACTGTTTTATTTAATGTTCCCCCTATAGTTGTTACTACATTTCCCCCAATTGTATTTGTTACGCTACCATCAATAGTTTCTATTACATTTCCTGCTAAATCTACTGTCATACCACCGGTTGATTTAAAATGAATTGATTTATTACCTGTTTTATTTGTTTCTAATTTAAAATAATCTCCTCTAATATTTACATTTGATGATACTATCATATTACCCTTAATATGTAATGTAGATTCTGGTTTATTAAAACCATATCCTATAGCAATACCACCTTCCATTCCTGAAGTTGTATTTTTATTATTACTTCCATCCACTGTACCATCTGAAATACTACCATATTGACTTGAACCATCAAATATTGCCATTCTTTGATTTCCATTTGTATAAAATCTTATTACATCTTCATCATATCTTGTATAATCTGCTGTTATAAATGTATCTTTATCAGAATCAATTACACCACCAATTATAGACCAAGAATTATTTATATATCCTTCAAATAATTCTACATCAGTATTATAACGTAACATACCTTTTAATGGTGGTGTAGGTCTTTGTGCTTCTGTACCAGCTGGAATTAAAAATGCATCATTTGTATTAATATCTAAAGTACAACGAGGCACATTAGTATTTATACCTATTTTAATTGATGATGCAGAACCTGTCGAATTTACATATAATGCATCATAACCTACATTTAAATTTCCACCCACATTTAAATTTTTTTGAATACCCATACCACCTTTGGCTATTACACCTCCTGTATTTACCGAAGTACTTTCTATTTCTGATAATATAAGAAGATTTTTTGTAACATCCATATTTCCGGTTATTGAAAGATTTGATCTTATATTAAATTTTTCATTTGTACCATAAGTTTCAATATTTTTAATTTTAATTGATCCAGCATTAATTGCTACAACCGACATATATATTTATGCTATAAAAAAAAAAACTTATATAATAAATACTTATTCAAAATTGAGTATATATACTATTTGATATAATATAGAGAATATTAATGCTATAATTGTATTATTATTATTATTATTTATAATTAATATTAATTCAAAAATAATTGATAATATATAAATACTAAATAAAATCATGTTATTTCTTATATAATCTTCATTTTTATAAATTAAAACTGTTCCTCCGGTTACAAATAATAATCCTACTATAAAAAATAATATATTAATTACTATATTAGAATTGAATAAAACAAATAAATTAAAAATAAAACTTAATATAATTAAAATTTTATTAATATTTATTCTATTTTCATCGCTCAAATCAAACTCAAATTTATATATATTTGTTTCTGATTGACTTTCATTCATTAAATTAGTTAAACTATCATCCATATTATATTATTTTATTTACTTATTTAAGTATATTATGTAATTTAAATATTTTTATTTAATATTATAAATTTTAAAATTGATTATTATTTTAATTTATAAGTAATATGAATTCCGTTATTATTTCCGAATTAAATAAACTTATTAGTAATTTATTATATGAAAAACCACAAAATTTTTCATTTAAGGTAAATTCTTTTAAAAAAACAATTAATTTAATTAAAGAACTTGATTATAAAATTGTTTCTGCAGAACAATTAAAAAATATAAAAGGTATTGGTAAGGGAACCATTGATAGAATTAATGAAATCTTAAAAAATGGGAATTTAGAAGAAAATAAAAAAATTGAAAAAAAAGAAAAAAATATTTCTGATTTTAATAAACTTCAAACTATTACTGGTATTGGACCTGCAAAAGCTAAACAATTAATTGAAAAAAAAATTACATTTGATAATTTGATTAAAAATCCTACAGATTCTATATTAAAAGAATTAACACATCATCAATTAATTGGTGTAAAATATTATAATGATTTACTAAAACGTATAGATTCAGGAATAATATATGATATTGAAAAATATTTAAATAAATTTGATTTTAAATTTAATATTTGTGGTTCTTATAGAAGACAAAAACCTAATTCAGGGGATATAGATATTTTAATTTTAGAAGAAAAAAAAACATTAAAAGATATTGTTAAGATCTTGACCGAAGATAATTTTATTATTGATAATTTAACTGATGATGGAAAAACTAAATATATGGGAATTTGTAAAACTCCTAAATCACATGCTATGCGTATTGATATTAGACTCATTCCTAAAAAATCTTATCCTTTTGCTTTATTATATTTTACAGGTAGTAAAAAAACTAATACATATATGAGAAATATAGCTATTAAAAATGGTTATAAATTAAGTGAATATGGATTATATGATAAAAATAATACCTCTATTTCATTAGAATCCGAAAAAGCTATTTTTGAATTTTTACAATTACCTTATTTATCTCCAGAAAAAAGATAAAAAAAAATGTATTATATTATATCATGTATATCTTGTATACATTACATATAATATAATACATTTTTATTTTAATCGTCTTATTTTAATTTTTTTATTTTAATCTTTTTATTTTAATTTTAATTTTTTTATTTTAATCTTTTTATTTTAATTTTAATTTTTTTATTTTAATCTTTTTTATTTTAATCTTTTTATTTTAATTTTTTTATTTTAATCTTTTTATTTTAATTTTTTTATTTTAATCTTCTTATTTTAATCTTCTTATTTATTTATGTATATGTAATATGCTTCTATTTACCTTATGATGCTATTATCCCTCGTATCTGTATGCTATATGTAG
>Ga0181568_10001580_pt1 | contig 20926 bp, 30 predicted proteins | sample 101ome_20_FD_133758 | JGI IMG/M metagenome (GOLD analysis project Ga0181568, IMG submission 133758) | Coastal salt marsh microbial communities from the Groves Creek Marsh, Skidaway Island, Georgia - 101404AT metaG (megahit assembly) | ecosystem: Environmental > Aquatic > Marine > Intertidal...
AAGTGATCGAACACGTTGTCAAATCCAACGGTTACCGGTCTTAGTTGATTAAAAATAGATAGATTTTTGTTTGTCATTGTATGCCCTCCTTATTAAGCAAGTTGTTATGTCGAAGATCCTATCTAAGCAATCTTCAACGTTATTTATTACTAATATAACATTTCTTTTGCAAATGTCAATAGTTTTACCAAAAAAAAATTAGGATTTTCTGCGTCTGTTTGCCACGTAGTATGGGGCAAATTCGTTGTCTCTTTGCTTCTGTAGTTTGTGAAGTGTCTGTTTTCTTCTCTTCTGTGCTTCTCTCTTTATTTCGGAAGGTTTTCGGTATACCTGTTTCTCTTTCATTATTTCGAAAAATCTATCACGTTTGGTCTGTTTCTTGATTCTCCTGTAGGCTTTTATGGCATCACCTCCGGCTCGTGTGACGTCTACGTAATAACCACGAAATTCTCTTTTTCTGTCTCTATCTCTGTTATCCATTTATTTTTTTGTTTTTTGTTGAACCATCACTTTTAAATATTAACTTAGGTTCACCTGCTTTGTCAACACAATCTTGATTTATTTCTATCTTGTAAACACCTCTTTCTGACATTTCTTGGGCATCAAATTGGTATGGTAAAAGAATTGAATCCAATATATTTTTAAGTCCTCTGGCATTAGTTCCCAACGCTTTGGCCTTTTTGGCAATCGCATATTTGGCTCCTTTGGTGAACTCTAGTTCTAGCCTGTCCAAAGAAAAAAGATACTGGTACTGTTTGATCAAACTGTCTTTTGGATCGGTCAGCACAGATACCAACTGTGGTTCACTGAGGTCATGAACATTTGTCACCATACTAAATCTGCCAACGAATTCCGGAATCAAACCAAAACCTATTAGGTCTTCTGGTTGAACATCATTGAGAACCGCATCTTCGTTCTTGTTAATTTCTGCTCCGAAACCTATACCGCTTGCCTTTTTGCTCTGCATTTGTCTTTTAAGGTCAACGAAAGCACCTCCCACAATAAAAAGTATGTTGGAAGTATCTATCTCGGTCATTTGATGTTCTGGATGTTTCCTGCCTCCCTGCGGAGGAATTCTACATTTTGTTCCTTCTACTATCTTTAGAAGAGCCTGTTGTACACCTTCGCCCGACACATCTCTGGTTATGCTGGGACTATCTGATTTTTTGCAGATCTTGTCAATCTCGTCTATGAACACAATACCTCTTTGGGCAAGATGCACATCTCCGTTGGCATCCGCAACTAACTTGGTAATAATATTTTCTACATCATCGCCGACATATCCTGCCTCGGTGAGAGAAGTTGCATCTGCTATCGTGAATGGAACCTGTAGATATTTTGCTATGGTCTTGGCCATTAATGTCTTGCCTGATCCTGTTGCGCCAAGCACCAACACGTTTGATTTTTCAAGTTCAAAGTTCTCTGGTGGCATCAAGATTCTCTTGTAGTGATTGGCCACGGCCACCGACAGCACTGTCTTGGCCTGATCCTGACCTACCACATATCTGTCAAGATGTTCTTTGATTTTGACAGGATTTAATAACTGGGCATCTCCCGATCTCAGTTTTTCCTTGTTGTTCTTGTCAACGTCTTCGTCTAGTATTTCAACACACAATCCAACACATTCACTACAGATAGCGGTCTTGCTAGTGCCAACTATCATTTTTTTTGTGTCTTTTCTGGATTTGTTACAGAAACTACAGATCAGATTTTCTTCACTCATTATGAATCTTGATTTTTTTTGAGTCTAGAAAATAGTTCGTGTACTCCAGCAATCCTGTTTCTATTCATTACAGAAAATGCCTGTGCTTCATCTTGGTTAGAATTGATGAAATAGGTTTTGGACAACGTGAGCAGATAACCTGCCCATACTTTTAAAAAAGGCGAACTGTAATCCATGTTTAGCACAACATAGGTCGAAGTCCGGCAGGCGTTTAGCAACCACGTGTAGTCTCGTCCTTTCTGGTTGGGTTTCCAGTTTTCTAAATATCTCTCGTACTCGGGGTCATCTTCCATCCCCAACGGATCTAGATTAGAAAAGTTGTTGTCGTCCCATATATAAAGTGTTAAATCTTTTTTTGCTAGGTGTTTGTTTATCTCGTCAGCGAATCTATCCTTGTCTCTTTTTGATAGATTAACCAAACAAAAACTTGTGTTTTGGTTCTGGAAAAAACTTGGTGGTGTAACCAGTGTTATCTGTCCCATTTTTTTCTTATCGGCCAGTTTTCCCATAGGTGGCCTCTCATTTTCGGACACTGCGTTTTTTTGTTGGTCCTGTGGTGTTTGTTCTTTGTCGCCCTTTGCCATTTATTTTTGTTCCTTCATTAGATCCAACACAACTTTTTGGTCTTCATCGCTTAGATCTTTCAGTTCTAATTCTCCTTGTTCTATTTTAGTTATTAGATCATTGATGCGGTCCTCAATTTTTTGTCGATATTCCTCATCTGTAAGCAATCGTTTTCTATAATTTTCCATACTGCTTTTTGGTAAAACATTTTTAACATCTAAAGAGTCTGCCTCTGTGACAATCTCATTTTCGGGAGTGGACTCTATATCTGGTAATTGTAATTCATTTTTTTCCGGTTCCGGTATGTCTAATTCTCTGGTCTTGTTCCATAATGTTTGATCATTTTGTTCTTCATTTTGAATATATTTCTTTTTTGGAATCTTGACTTTCTGTCCATCCTTGATTGCTATGTCAAACTCTTCCGGCTCGTCCTGATCAAAACCTTGAAGTAATTTATCAAGTTCGTCCTCCGTGATATCTCTGTCAACGGTCTTTGGTTCAGGAGCAAATTTTTCTTTGAGTTCTTCTGCAGTCATTGTGTTCAAACCTGTTTGCTCAACAGCAGTATTTTTAATGGCAGAACCTTTGGTTATGACCTCTGGGTTATCATAATCACTCATTAAAACAGCAACGGTTTTTCTAATTTCTTCAGGTAGGTCTTCAGCCTTGGTATCTCCCTTTAATATGTCGTCTATGTGATCTTGGAAGAATGCCATTCTTGATTCTGTGATAGGCGGATGATTCCTGGCATCCTCTTCTGTGATTCCTGCTTGTTCCAAGAATTGTGCCCTATTGCTAGAGTCTCTTTCTTTTTTAAGTTCTATGTCGCTTATGTCTTCGAATTTTCCGTGTTCGGCGTGAAATTTGTTTAGCATTCCTGTCCTTTCAAAATCGCTTTTCGGAATAGGTAGATGTGTGTCTTTGATTACCGCTCCGGATTCTTTGTTCACAATCCTCTGACCCAATACCGCCGACTTGGCTTTTGATTTTGTTGGCTCTATCACTTCTGTAAGGTCTGGCTTGTATCTTTCTTCCTGCATTGCTTGTTCTATCTGCTGTGAAATAGTTTCTTCTTTTTCAATTTTTTCTTCGGGCTGTTTGTTCTCGTTGGTGTCTTCTGCTAGAACTTTTCCCAGTTCATATGTAACCAAACTGTCATCTTTTTCTTCTACAGGAATTATTTTGATGTCTTTGGCCTGTGGCTTTTTTACTTGACTATTAAATTTGTCTAATTTTTCTTGCCACTCTGTAATAGTTTCTTTAAGTTTTTTTGACTGTGACTCTCTTTCCTGTTTGGCCTGTTCGTTCATTTTGGCTATCATCGAGTTCCATTGTTCCACCGCGGGATCGTCTTTTGGAGTCGGATTGGGTGCGGGTGGTGGATCTAGATCTGGTTTCTCGAGATCAATGATCTCCTGTGGTTTTGGTGGTTCAGGTGGGAATCTCCTGATCAGGGATTGGTTGGCCGCGATCAATAGTAACACAGCCAGTGGATCGAACACCACGATGATGATCAGTATCACCCATCTCACTGCTTCTGATGTGTTGACTTTATCTGTTATCCCAAAGTCAACCGCCAGTGCGGCGATGTATTTCACAGGTCCCACTTCCGCTTCCAGTTTAAGCATCTGGCTCTGTAGGGGCTCCCTCTCCAAGATCAGTGCGTCGATCCTGTTCTGTGCTGACAGTATGTTGGCCTCCGCCTGTGTGATCTCCTTGTTCACTCCCGAGTTGTCCGTGACGTTGCTCTGCCTCAATGCGTCAATACGTTTCTGTATGTTCGCCGTGCTCTGGGCATAGTCGTCTTTTAAAATTTGTATCCTTGCCTGTGCGTCCGCTATGTCTTTGGCAATCTGGTCACGCTCCTCTTTCTGTGATGCCTTGAGTTCCGCCGCGGCCCGTTCCTCGTTGAAGAACTGCTTGTTGGCCGTGAGCACGTCGCTCACATCTTTGTCCAGATTACGCAACCTGTCGTTTAGATCCTTGACAGTGTTGGTCTCGACCGCAAGTAGTGTTTTGAATTTGTCCTCAGCGTCTTTAAGACTCTGTATTTCTATGTCCAAGGCGCCTGTGTTTGACGTTGTGGTCCTGTTCAGCGTGATCTCGGCACGTTCAATCACGTCCTTCTGACGTTCGATGTAGGTGTTCTCCGCGGAGATCTTGTTGGTGATGATCTCGATACGCTGTGTCACAGTGTCTTCCGCAAGGTTCTGTTCCAGGTGTGCCTTTGACAGGAACCCGAATATGCCCATTGATGTTATCAGTGACAGTATTATCACCGCTATGGTGAGGTAGGTCCTCAGCAACCAGCGTGTAAATCGCCAGTTCCTGTACAGCCACGATGCCGTGACCAGTTTGCCCACTTCAAGCACTCCGCCCATGATCACGACAGGCCAGAATGCGCCTGGGAATATGGTCGCAAGTCCGATCACGGAGTAGAATATGGCCACCCCTGATATGGACAGTGCTGATAACAGTGTTAGGATCGCTATAAACATATTATTCTGTATTTACTATAACAGAATGGACGTTTTATTGCTAGTGAAACTTTTGGTAATCTATTACTCTGCTGTGTCAGCCAGGCCAGCACCTTCAGTAGCAAGTTCTGATGATGTGTTAGGTCTGTATGCTGTGACTTCTGATACTGTTACCGCGTCAAGCACCTCGTCAACTGATGTGGTTAGAACTGGAGCCGCAGTGATCGATTCTATAGCAATTTCACTGGCACCTGACCCTGTAGGATTGTACACTGGCATATTTTCAGTGAATGTGCCCATAAGTGCTTCTGTGATCTTGTCTTTGATGTAACCCACTCTTGTGGTAGTTGTTGTTGAACCATCAACCGCTGTTCCCACATTTGGCACAAACTGATCTGTGTCGAACACCAAACCAAATGCCAAAGTTGAGATGGCAGTATCTCCAGCATCACTTGAATAAGTTGTGACTATGTTGTGTAGGTTTAAGTTTGATCTTACCTGTAGAATTTCTAACATTTTTTTGAATCTCAATGCTCCTCTAGAAACCAATCTAGATTGTGCCAATGTGGTAGGCTTGGTTGCGAAGTCTTCCGCAATACAAGGTGATATTCTTCCGCCGTTGTTTGTTTCGGTATCTAAGAATCCCGAAGCATCTATTGAAACTGTGTAATAAGCACCCTGTGGTTGTGCTGTGACCACTTTGTTTGCTATAGGTAATACTGTTGCCATCTTTTAAATCCTTTGCTGTATTTATACAGATTATTTATTTTAGGAATATCCAATTGCCACCAAAGTCTTTACAGGCGTTGTTGGTAAAGTGCCTAGATGCTCCATTTACCTGTATAAAGGCCTGATATGTGCGACAGTAGCCTGCTGATGTTGGAAATTGATGCACTATTCTCACTTTGCCCCCGGCCAGTCTCTCTTTGCTGTACCAACTTGTAGTGGCTCCTATCTCGGCATTGTTTAATGAATGGAATACTGTGCTCTGATGTAGCATTTTTTCTTTCCTGTTTAGATTGAATCTCATATACTGTATGCCGTTCCACAACATACCCGGCATAGTCCATAGTTCTTTGTCACTCAACATCATCGGAGCCGGCATTGTCTCGCGAATGCTCTCTTGTGTTTCCTTGACTGTGTTTACACCGTGCGTGGCACAGTTCTGAAGCAACACTAGGCTACTCAACAGAATGATAACCCGGAACAATTTCATACCCTCCATCTAACTTTTTACAACTGATTGATCTTTGTTTCACTACTGTTTCTCCCAAAGGCATATCCCAAGTGAAGAACTTGCAGTTTTTTGCTATCTTGGCACCGTGTAAGAAGTCCATTACACCATCTTCGCATTTCACTGTTTCTTTGGTATTTTTACTTACAATATTACCTTGTAGGTCTTTAACTATTATGGTCTCTGTTGAGATGTCACAGTACTGGTCTGACCAAGGACCTCCCGCTTTGGCCGATAAACCTATTGTGGCAATTATCATGGCTAAAGCCAGCATCACCAAAAAGATGAGATAGAGAACAGTTCTCATACTAGATGTTTTCTATTTCTTTTTTACTAATTTCTATAAGGACGTATGCTCTATAACTTTTGTTTTTGGTCATAAAGATCTCGCTCTTTATAACTTTGTATCCTTTAGCAATGGTATCTCTTATCACATTGTTCACGATATCTTGTGAATTGCCAACAACCGATAGGTCTTCATTTGTACCTGACTCAGTTTTGTTTATCACTGTGTCATTGTTCATCTCGCCATTAACTCTGTCAACTAATTTTGCCTTGGCCAATAGCACGGCCTTCTTGACGGCAAGTTCCATATCGGGAGACACAGATGTACCAGACTCTTGGTATTTGAACAATGTTTCTCTGTCATACTTCACATACCATTTTGGAGTTTTATCTACCACTCCGTTCTTGCTCATATCATTTTTGATCTTGTACGTGGAACACTGGGCAACCATCAGACCAAAAACAAACACGGTCAATATTTTTGTTATCTTTTTCATTTTTACTCCTTATTTCCAATTTTCGATTGTTTCAACGATGTTGCCAATAAAGTTGTTCACACCATCGAACAAACCCTGTAGGTCGAAATCGTCAGTGAACTGGGCATAGCCCTCGCCAATCATTGGATACACAGCGAAAAATATCGCAATCAGTAGTATTAATCTAATCATACACAAATTATAACACAGTTTCCAAATGCGTCAACCAGGGTTGATCTTGCTAGAAGTGTTGATTTCATTGAGGTTTTATGCCAACCAATTGTACACGCCACGAACTGCCAGTAAGAGATACATCAGTTCCATAAGTGCCCTCGGTGTGTCTTGGTCCTTTATGCCCATCCAAATCCAGATGCTACAAGAAATCAGTGCCACTGACCATCCCAACCATTGCACTTCGGGATTACCACCACTCAAGGTAAAGGCACTCACCATGGCCAGGATGAATCCTAACCATCTCCATCCGTCTATCTTCTTGTAATAACGGATTTTCATTACTCGTGGTATCTTGTTATATTGAATTCTTTACCTTCGAAGTTCCTTTGATAGAACCAATCTCTATAATCCTTGTCAGTGAATATCTCCATTATCTCACTGTACCTAATATTATCGTCTAATATCATTTTTTCTAGTGATTCATATTCATATGTGTCTATTTTCCTAGTTACTTCGAATTCTTTTGCGTTCTCGAACAATGCTCTAATATTTCTCAAATGATTACTCATTACTTGTTGCCCTTCATTAGTGTGATCTCTGTGGCCGCTTTTCTGCCCGAAAGATCATCATCGTCGGCAAACACAGGCACTTGATTACTCTTGTGCATCGTGGCAATACCAACTAGTCTTCTCTCTCCCGAATAGGTGTTTGGCTGTGCCTTGCCTTTGACAGCAACAGGTATCTTATCCCCACAGGGCACACCGGTCCTGTCAACCAACGGCTCTATGATCAAGGTCTCCGAAATGTCTCTGGGTTTGATATTGTCGAGTCCGTGTCTACGCAACCATTCGTTGTGTTCTCGCCTGGCATCTCTCAAAGATTTCGTGTTGGCCAACTTAATCCTTATTCTTTTTTTTTGCGGTGTCTGAATAAAACCCATACCTAATTATACTGTATTTTGTGCTATTGTCAATTTAGATTGTTGTCTTGAATTGTAGCCAGGATCATATTAGTGTAATTTTCATTGGTACTCCAGGCACTGAGTCCAGGCACTAGTTTTTTGTAGTCCCAAAAACCAAGATCAAGTTGTTTTTCTCTTTCTATCCTGAAATCTTCATAGGCCGGATGGTTGTTCACTATCCTGATCATATCTCTCACACTCTGACATTTGGTTTTGTATTTTTTTACTCCGAATTTCGCATTTGGAATGGCCCTAGGTTTCATATGTGGAACATTCTTAAGATCCCAAGTTCTAACTCCAAACAGTGCGTTACCTTCTGTAGCAAATCTACTTGTGCCATATGCACTCTCAATGATCGCCATAGCGGCAATAATCGCTGTCGGAACTCTGTACTCGACATCTTGAGTATAGTTGAGATAGTTTATGCATTTATATACGGCACTCACAAACGATTTGTTGTCCACAAATTCAAAAGGTGGCTCAGTAGTAAAAGACTGGAACCTTTCAGAAAATTCGTGTTCTTTCTGGGTGTTGAATTTTTTGACAGCATAATGGTTGGGCAAAAAGGTACCAATGGTGTACGCAACGCCAACCAAGAAAACCACGGCAAGAAATTTGGCAAAAATTGCTGTAATATTTTTCTTTAATCTGATCGTCATAATTTCAAAGTGTATGGCAAGGCCTTAAGGCCTTGCCTATGTGTTTATGCTACCTGACTTTTTACTTCTTCAGTTGGTTTTGCTGAAGCGTCAAGATCCTGTTGGTATAAAGACTCTGATGTCTTCATATAAAGATTCCAGTCTGCTTTTGACAGTCCAGTGAATCTTGTGATGTTTCCATCGGCTAGTATCTTGTATGATCCTGCCAGTCTGTGAGAACCATCTTCTTGGAATTTATGAACAACACCTGTTGCCTTTCCATCTGCGTTCTCTCTACCCGGAATGAACATATACTTTCCTGATTTTCCATTCCACGTGTTTTCCGTCTCTGTATCTTTCTTGCATCTTGCGATTACTTGATCGATAACCAATTGTGCTTTTGCTGAACATTTATACATTTTTGTTCCCTCCTAATTACCTAAATTATAGCACGGTATGGTAATAAGTCAACCAAAAAAAACCATTGATTTAATTGAGTTTTTTGTACTGTTTCAACAGATGGATATAAACTTTCTGCCAATAATCGCGGAACCATGGGTCCTGGGCCGAATCCATCATTTTCTTCGCATTGGCAATTAGCCTGTCTTGGCTTTCCTCGAACATTTTTGCTAATTCCGTCATTTAAGATTTGCCAAAATTTCTGCTTCTTTCTGTTTGGCTTTTTCTTTTTTGATTCTTTCTTCCTCTTGGATTTCTTCCTGCGTCTTGACCTTTTCGGGTTCAAGTTTTGTTGGCGTGTCTATAGGAAAACCACTGTTGTCAAACCATCTTCCGTCTGCTGTCACCTTGCAGGGACTATAAAAATTTTTTTCTTCTTTGGTTATGGGATCTATAGAGGTCAGCAATCGTCTCTTGTCGTACAGTTTGCCTTTGTAATAGTGTCCATCGGCCTGTAGCAATCTGGATCCACCCTGGAAGATGCTTCCATAAATCCTGTCTATCATTACATACTCATCGCCATCCTCGTCTTTATGGCGTTTGGCTTTGTTGTACCTTGCTGGTAGTTTTTGTATGTCCGGAGATATGGATGTGTAAAATCTATTGGTGAAAGAATTTACCCTTGCCTCAGGTGTTCTTGTGATATTTTTTAAATTTTCTAATAATTGTTCTTTTCGGCTCATAGTATCTAGAACTACTTATAGGTGTAAAGTTTGTCTCGAGGGGTTACCTCTCCATTGCATTGGACCTAAAGGGTCTCTGTTAAAGGACTGAAAATGAGAGTCACTTCAACCTATAAGTAATTCTTCCTTTGGTTAGGTCGTATGGACTGATAGCCACCTCGACCGTGTCACCTTGTAATATCTTAATCTTGTTTTTCTTGATCTTGCCACTGGCATAAGCCGTTATGTCATGACCATTGTCTAATTTCACTCTGTACATCTGCGACGGCAACACTTCAGTTACCTTGCCTGTGTAATTAAGAACTTCTTCTTTTGCCACGTTTCTCCATCAAAATTTGTTTGGGTGTTTTGGCACCCGGTGATAATTTTACTATCCTACAACTGAACAATTTTTTCTTGCCCTTGTTTGTAAGTATAACAGGTTGTCCGTTTTCGTCAACCTCTATGCTTTTTATTCTTGTTTCCACATTACGGAATCTGCCTACATTTACCAAATCTCCAACTTTTATTTCAACGGTAAATTTTTTCATACAAATATTCCATTAAATTTCTTGCTCATAAGGTCAAACATTTTTTTATCTCTTTCCACCAACACTGCCTGTCTGTTGGTTTCTTCACAGGCGACACCCGTGGATCCTGACCCTGCGAAAGTGTCCAACACTGTGTCTCCTTCTTTGCTACACAGTTCTATAAAATATCTCAGCAGTTCTACAGGTTTCTGTGTTGGATGTATTTTGTCCTTGCCCAGACCTCCGGAAAATGTTATTGTGTTTGGTATCACACAGTGCACCACGTCGTCTTCTCTTTTTTGTTTAGAAAGCATAGTTTTCACTTCTTTGAGTGCTTCAGAAAATACAGTATCAACGGATTTATCTATGTTGTCCTTGACCATCCTGTAGACTATAGATGATATCTTGTCGGCCCTGGCATATCTTTCAACCATTGTGCCTTCCACAGCAGATGCATTGAAAGTTCTCTGTCCACCGGGTTTGATACCCCATAGCACGTACTCACAACCACTGACAGGATTCACTTTCCTGTTGAATGGCACAGCGGCCGGTTTTTTCCAGGTGAATATCCTTTTTGGTTCGAATCCTGTTTCTTCCATTATATGCCACAGATGGCTGATGTATTGATCTGAAATAAAAATAGAAAAAGCACCGCCCTTACGCAGTTTCTTGAACCACATCTTGCTCCAAGATTTCATTTGCTCAAGGAACTCTTGATGTGTCACTGAGTCCCAATTTGAATCAAAATTTTCATCAAATCTCTGAGAATGTATCGTGTTCTTGTTTTCTCCAGTCTTTGGGTCCTTCCATTCTGGTTTGGCACCATCGTCTGAGATGTTGTATGGAGGATCTGTCAGCAGATAGTCGATAGAATTGTCCTCGATCTGATCAGCAACCAAAACACAATCACCATTGATAAGTTTCATTCTTCTAGTATATGCTATTTTGGTAAGAAAGTCAACTATGGAAACACAACAAATCCAGGACGATTGTTACCTGGTTTGGTAGTGAATGCGTGATAATCAAACTTGAAATTAAGATCCTTGAAATCCTTGATTTGGAATTTCACTATGCCGTTGGCATCAACAGAAACAAAACCTGCTTTCGCCTGCACGGTCTTCATTATGTCTTTCAGCAGATTGCCATAGGAATCCTTGTCCACGCCATTTACTATCACATTTTCCAATCCTTTTCCCAGACCATAGGTCAACACATACGCCACATAGATTTTTGGATCCTGTTTGTACTTTCTCACGGCCTTTGGTGTGCCTCTGTCTCTGGGCATTCCAAACGTCTTACCGCTCGCACTTAATATCTTTTCTATCTTTTGCATCGTTGTATCGTAAGGCAACAATTTTCCCTGCTGATAAATTAATTTTTCTACTGCTTTCAACATTTGGTCTAGATTGTATATTTTCATTTTCCTGGTAGCCGTCTCAAGGGCAGTCATTTCTGGTGAATCAACATCCTTGGCAATTTGTATTATGCTGTCTATCACATTTATGCTTTTGTCCGCTAATTTTTGGAAAGTCCTGACCTGGGCTACTTTCTTGATATCTTTTTGGTCTAAAGTTTCAGCATAGGCATCAATTATCTCTTTCAACTTGACCATACTGTTTCCAGAACCTGAAAGTGATTTTATGGCGATACCCACGTTGCCAACTTTTATGTCTATCACTGGCTCATTGCCTACCGGAAAATCTATCTTGCCTGTGGCACTGTATAACAAAGGACCTATTGCTTCACCAAAGTCCTGACTCACCTGCTTCATCATTGTTGGGTTTTGTAATACATATTTCAAGTTTTCAGGCAAAGGTTTTTGATTGGCATAATTTAAAGAATTGTTCATCACGTGCAGTAGCACCGCACCTCTGTCATCTTTGTATTTTTGTTCGATACTTTTTTTGATATCGTTGGCCAATGATTTTTTATCATTGTAACTAGTTGCTAATCCTAGCACACTGGGAGTCAACTCTTTCTTGTTGAAAACTTTTATTTTGTTACCCGAATCGCTTGAAACTGTTTTTTTTGCCAAAATATAATAAGTCTTTCCATTGTAAGAAAATTGTAAAGGATCGCCTGCACCAAAGTTAGAAATTTGTTTTTGGGGATCTGTGATCGGTTGGAGTTGTATAGAACCTCCTTGTGGCAATTTTCTTAGAACTGCTTCTAATTCTTCTCTGTCTAATGGATTGGCTTTCTGCACTGCTCTCAGGTGTAAAGGTCTTTGAAGTTTAGTGGTTTCTTTCACATTGTGAATCTTTATGATGTCACTATTGCCTGTGATTTTTGCAAGTTGTTGTTGAATATTTTTAAGGTCTTCTAGGTCCGAATCTTCCTGAGTGTTTTCTTTGATAAACCAAGGAGTGTCATTTGCTTCTGTCTTGACTCCGAATTTGTGTATAAGGTCTGAGTACAATTTAGAATAAACTTTGTCAGAAATTTTTCCTGCCTTTAATTTGGTGTGTAGATCTCGCACACCATCTATAAATGAATCGTATTGCTCCACAGAAGGCAATTTCAATACTTTCTTGTCCTTTTTTGGAAAAGGAATAATATCACCTTCATTGTAAAACCAGGGTTTCATACCCAGTATTTATTAGGCCTTGACTGTGCCTATCAAACGGAAATGATCTTCTATGCTCCAATTCTGAAGGTCGATAGATTCTCCTCGTAGATTTTTGATAGTCTTTGTGAATCCGGCCATTTTATACCTTTGGAAAGGAAATTGCCAGGTCGCATTTTGTTGCCATTCTCCACCAAGTATGTGTTTGTCTGCATCTGATATAAGACACAACGGCATATGTATCGCTTCAACTGAAGAAATATGATCGTCCAAGTATGCCTGGAGTATCCTGTTCTGAGGTATCACGTGTTCCAGATGTCCTTTTCCGTCAGTGGCACCACTTGCTGTGTAATGTGCTGGTCCTGGACATCTTGCTTTTTGTGTATCTCTCAAATACCTACCTAGGAAATAAAAATACCTGCCTTTTACATCTCGGTCAACATTTTCACTTAATAGATCATTTTTGAATCTATCTAGAATTTGGCAATCGGCCTCTAGAGATATTTTAGTAGACGCTTTGAACTGCAGTCGTCCCAACTGCTCGCGATCCAATCGCATATATCTGTCTAGTTCAAACATTTGATTTTTTCCAGTAAGGTGCAAAATCAGTACAGATATCGCCTGCCAACAATCCCATTGATACCTTGGGTTCGTGAGGTGGATTGAACTGGTCTTCCTCTGGTGCCTGTAAAAGGTAGGCCTCTCTCATCAAGGTGCTCATTGCCACCGGTGCGTCCCAAGAAGTACCTCTTGTGTGTTGCCATTGTTTCTTGGCGGCCGAGTGTATGCCCTGTGCGTTCCTGCCGCATACTTTTATCAAAGCAGAAAGTATTTTGTCTATCCAGTCCTGGGGTAGGAATTTTGTGGCACCGTCTTCCTTGGCCAAAGACCACATCTTGATCAGTCCTATGTAGATACCTTGGTTGATCTCCCCACCGTCCTCGTCGCCGTAATGCTTTTTAATTCCCTTGAGCACCTGTTCCAGCACGGCATCGTTTTGTGTCATTTCTAAACCCTTATAGGCATAATCGAAATGCGAGAAGTAATGTTTGTTAGGACCACACTTGCCAGGACTCTTCCTAACACGTTTTGGTTCTAGATCTATTTCACATCTTCTGAATATAGTATCCACTGTAAAGGCAGTTTTAACTCTTGGATTTTTCCTGTCGTTCTCGGCATTGACATCGTTATGCCATCTGTGCAGAAGTCCTCTATGTATTTCTTCTGTTCCTGCTCTCAGAATACCTGTGTCATTCAGTATTTCAAAAGCCACAGCATCAAAACTTTGATGTGATGTTTCTACATATGTCATAGGAATTGCTTGGAATCCCAACACTGCCAAAGCAACAGAAGTGTGCTGTCCGTCATAAAGATAAAATTTGCCATCTCTCTTGACTGCTGATGCTGGTCTGACCACCCTGGGATCAAATTTCTCACAGATTCTGAGCACGTGAGCGTCTCTTAGATCTCGTTGTACAGAATAGTTGAAACAAATATCATCATTGATCTCAACCAGGTTGATACCCTGTGGCAACTTCATTTCGGGGTCTTTCTGTAATTCCAACAGCCTGTCTCTGGCTGTGGCTAGTCTTGTTTTGAAATTGGCTACTTCGTCTTCACCGCTTTTGTAAAATTCCTCGACAACTTGGTTGAGGGTTTTTATCTTGTCATCTGACATCCTATATCTCCTTTTTATAGTTGACTGTGGAGCACCCAAAGGGTACGCAGTCTTTGTGTGCTACCCCGAATATAAGCGGGATCCGAGGTAGCAAGTTTATAGACATTTACTTTAATATGTCTTCTTGTTCTTATTGTAACACAGATTTGATATCTGTCAACTAGGTTATTATCTTGCTTTTTTCTGGCTGTTTGATACTAGATGTTGCGTTAGTATATTCTGTTTGAACTTTACTGTTTGTCACACCCATTGTCATTATGTGTTCTTTGGCAACGTTGATATCTTTGTCGTGATCCATTGTGGCAACCCAAGTTCCAAAAGCGAGTCCTTGAGGTCCCATCATTATCACAAGTGGTTTCACAATAGTGATGTAATTTTCTAAGTCAACCACAAACTTCGCGATTACTTCCTCACCGGAATCTAACTTGATAGTGACTATAGAATTTGGTTCTATATTGTGCATTTTTTATCCTTTTGTTCTAGGGCGATTGCTCGCTCTATGATTAACCTGCTTTGTAGGCGTCCAGTGTCTTCTGGAATTTACCCGCGTGTGACTTCTCTGCCTTGGCCAATGTCTCGAACCAGTCCGCGATCTCGTCGAACCCTTCTTCTCTGGCTGTTCTTGCCATGCCTGGGTACATATCTGTATATTCGTGTATCTCGCCCTTGATTGCTGAATTTAGGTTCTGCTCGGTGTTACCCATTGGTTCACCTGTCGCAGGATCTCCCACTTCTTCTAGATATTCTAGATGTCCGTGTGCGTGTCCTGTCTCACCTTCAGCGGTTGATCTAAACACGTTGGCCACTTCCGCGGCACCTTCAATGTCTGCCTTCTGTGCGAAGTATAGATATCTTCTGTTTGCTTCACTTTCGCCTTGGAATGCGGCTCTCAGGTTGTCTTTTGTTTTACTTTCTTTTAGTTCCATAATGTCTCCTTTTGACACATTATAAACTTAAAAGGTAATGACGTCAACTATTTAGATAATTTTTTTCTGTTTTTGAGGTGGGCGGCTTCCACAAGTTTTTTGTTTTGCCCGTAGTAGGCAACAGCGTGACCTACTTTTACCATTTCGGAATTTACCGACTTGCCATCGACCCATACATCGCCAAGTATCCTACCAAATTTTCCTGTTTCAGAATCTTTGTAGGTCTTGATCGTGATTTTTTTTGCTTGTTTGAGTTTTTCTTGTAGGAATTTTTTTGACTTGAGACCGTAAATTTTTTCTACTTTATCTCTTGTTCTGCTTTCTGGCGTATCTATTCCAAAAAGTCTAACTCTTTGGGCGAATAGGATATCAAAACCCATATCAAGGATGACGTCAATTGTGTCACCGTCGACAACTTTCGTGACTTTTTTCACTCTGTAACTAAAATCTGTTGGATCTCCAAGTTTTGCCATACTTGGTATTTATATTTTTTTCTTTTTATATACGTCTATAATCAAATCTTTACAAGATTTGTTCCAATATATGCCTGAATCTCGTAACAGTTCGTTGGCAGTTCTTAATTTTTCTAATTTTTTTATCAATGCGTTGGCAGTCCTTTCGGTCAACAGTTGTGTTGTTGATGATAGTTTTTCTAATCTTGAAATGACATTATCGATAGCAGGACAGGTAATGTCAGGTACCTTGGGTGCCTTCTTTTTTAATTTGGAATAAACCAACCTGTGTTTAGGTTGTTTCCTCACTTATTTGCCCTGTCCCCTATAGGCTTTCCAACTTCTTTTCTTACTTTTGTTCATTGTAGAAAATTTTGTTGTTCTACGTCTTTTTGATATAGATGTTTTTCCCCTAGAAGACTTACCTCGGTATGTGCTAAGACCCATTGATTTTGCCATGACTGTACACTCCTGTTTGATATTTAATGCTGGATGGTTCTTATTTGATGTGCTAACTTAATGGAGGCAACCGTTCTGTTGCCAGGTGGTTGCCAGTACCCCGTGATCAGCGGACTAGGCCGCTAATCTCATTTCAGATTGGCCAACGGTTAAGTCAGCAAATCCTAATGCTCTTGTTTTAGCATTTGTAAAATTGGACGTTACTTCGTGCCTACTAGGTAAACTCCATCGTGCATTCATAACACGTCGATACCTTGTCACCCCCGGAAGGGATTACATAAGCCACCAATCCTAATATTGGTGGAGGTGCCCGGAATCGAACCGGGGTCCGTAGAAACTATCTCACAATTTCAACGTCTACTTTACTATTTAAACACAAAATTTTTCTTTGTCAACTCATTTCGGTTGACTTTTAAGCGGAAATAGATAAAATAGTGTGTATGACAAAGATGCGTAAATTTATTTTCATTTCTCCAGAAGAGACCAAAGAAGTTGAGGCAGTGTCATACAAGAAAGCAGTTAAAAGTTTCCAGGGCAGTACTAAATTGAAGACAGTCAAAGTACAATGGGAAGCCAAAAAGGGCGGAATGTATGAGATGGATCAACTGTTACCTATGGGACGTAAAAAGAAATTGGCGAGATAATGAGAGTAAGTCACAACCCGTTAGTTAAAATACTGGTCAAACTGAGAATGTTTTATGCAGATGTAAGAGGACACCATGGTAAAGTCTGGGACTACGAGCCTGGAGAATACTATATGGGCGTCAAAAAAGGAAGAGTGAAACACGCGAAGAGACACGGTATCAAGTGAGCAACAAAAGATTTAACTTAGAGTATTAACTTGGTTATGCAGGTTAAGTTCTGCCTTGACAGTTTCCCTGTCAAAATTATTCATATTATCTAATAGACTTTTTGAACGGGCATATACATCCTTGTTGTCAGTGCTGATATTGAGCAGTGTGCAGGCCTCGTCAATAATTTTTGTTACCGTTTTCCTGGCGTTTCCTAGTTTCGTACTCAATCGTGTATCTCTCACAGCCTTACGAGCAACAGATTCTATGTCAACATAATCGGTTACATCTGGAAGACCTCGTAACCTTAACACTGTGTTTATAACTTCTTCTTCTGAACTGTCTGATTGAGCATTGTTGTATATCGGATTGTCATTTTTGGCTCTAGTTTCATAGTTTTCAAAATATTCTTTCCAAGTTGAATTTTGACTGGCTCTGACTAACAGTGATCTAATATCAGAATTTTCGTTGAAGTTAAGGTATCTGTATTGATCAGCCAAACTGTCGTCGTAGGTCCTGATTGTTCCTAAATTTGTAGTTTCCAAAGTAATTTGTTCAGTGACTTTGGATCGGGCTTCGATCAATTGTAGCCTTTGATTGACCGTGCCTCCGCCTGCCAGTACACTATTAAGATTGTTTGCTCTAGTTTCAATGTTGCTCAACAGCGAATTGAATGTGCTTTCATCAAAAGCAGAACTATCACCCAATGTGTCTATAAAGTCGCTGAGTGCCTGCACTGAGTTTTTGTACTCGCTTAATTGTGTTGAGCCAGTGTTTTCGATTAGATCAGACGCTGTTTTGACATTGTTGAGAAAAGAGTCGATGCTTCCCGAAAGTGTGCCAAAGTGTCCAGTTATTCCTTTGTTGATTGAGTCTGCGGAGTATCCGTAAAGTGTTGGAATAGAGGTCACAAAACTTTGCACCTGTTGTAGATGATCCAGGAAAGTTCCTGTGTTGGGTGTGTCGTCATTGGGATCCTGTTCTCCGAGAACTCCGGTCAAAATCTTGGCAGTGTGGTTGTCCAGGTCCACAAGGTATCTTCCCACATCGAGGTAACTCTGCACATCCATCGAATCTCTGATGTCGGATTTGTTGCTGTTAGTCAGCACATCGCTGGCATCTATTTTGGTTGCCAGTGTTTTTGTTTTTAAGACAAATTCTGCTGTGATGGCGTTGATTAAATTTTGCGTTCCTTGATTTGAAAAACTTGGAGAGTTGGTCGTTAAATTTTTTAGTCCTTGATTGACAGCCATTCTAACCTCCTACAAACACATTTGGTGAACCTTGAACGACGGATGTACACGTTGGGTCACCTACCCTACCCACTCTGATTCCCTCGGCAAATACAGACCTTGTTGTGGCCTTGAGTGTAGCGGTGTGTGGACAACAACAGGGTGGACATTTACAAGGTAATAGGTGCACGGTGTTAGCGTGTCCGTGTCCAGATACAGGAATACCGTTTGAAAAAACCGATCTAAAGTGCCCTTTCCTGTAAGGTCTAGAACAGTGTACGGCTTCTCTGTCGCCTCGTCTGGCAATTGGTCTTGTCATACCAATATTTATGGATTGTAATAAACCGCGTATATTATATTAAAGAGAAAATTTCTTAAAAGAATCTTTTTTGACGTCTTGTTTTATACCACCAACGATATAACTCTCAACCTCGGTCTCCTGCGGAGCCACCTGCATACCTTTGCTTGACAGCCAGTGTTGTGTCCACGGTAGTGGATTTTGTGTGGCCGACGTTTCGAAAACCTGATCAAATCCTAATGCCTTTAATCTTTTATTGGCAATATGTTCAACATATTGTCCTAATAATCTTTCGTTTAATCCGATGATGCTTCCATCTTTGAATAGATGTTTTGCCCACGCTTTTTCTTCTTCCACACATTTTTTGAACATTTCAATAACGGTTTTGTCTAACCCTTTCATTACTTTGGTCATTTCTTTGTCATCACCTTTTTGCCAGGCTTTTATCACGTGTGTTGAAAGATTTAAATGTGTTGCTTCATCTCTGGCGATCAGCGACAGAATCTTTGCTGATCCTTCCATTAGTTTAAGTTCGCCAAAAGCGAAAGTACAAGCGAATGAAACATAGAACCTAAGTCCTTCGAGTAGATTCACATTCACCATTGCCAGGTATAATTGTTTCTTGACTTCTGCAATGTCGCCTTTGCCTTTAACAAAATAATCCTGTGCCAGTTGTGAGAATTTATCGTAGTTTTCTGTCACAGACACAGCACGTTTTAAAATCTCTTCATCATTTAGGATTGTGTCAAACACTTCTGACGGGTCCGAATACACATTCTTCATGATGTGTGTGTATGCTCTTGAGTGTATGGTTTCGAAGAAGTCCCAAGTAACAATACAACCTTCCAACTCTGGATTACTACAGTATGGCAAGAACGATAGACAAGGTCCTCTGCCCTGTACTGAATCTAATAGTGTCTGGTACTTCAAGTTACTTGTGAATATGTGTTTCTGTTCTGGTCTGAATCCTTGATAATCTGCTCTGTCTTTTTGTAATGAAACTTCTTCTGGTCTCCAGAAGTAACCCAGCATGGTTTGATTCAACTTGTCAAACTGTGGATATTTGAATACATCGTATCTTTGAACGTTCTGGTCTTCTCCAAAGAACATCGGTTCTTTGCTCCAGTTCACATTGTTTCTATTAAAAACTGTTTTTGTCATACTTAAATTTTACAAGCATCACAATCATCAGCATCAAGTACTTCTTCCGATTGGACGCTCCCGTTTACTCCGTTTACTCCATTTACACCTTGAGACAATTCAACGTCTTCCCCTTGCTGACTTAAAGTGGTCTCGATTCCGCTTGGCTGTCTGTCTTCTTCTTCGTCGCCTTTGAAATCATAAGTGTTTTGGTAGTACGATGTCTTCCAACCATACTTATATGAATTTAAAAAATCTTGTGCCATTACAGACAACGGAACTTCGTTGTTTTCGTAATTGAGAGGATTATAACTCCAGTTACCAGATATGGCTTGATCAAAATATTTCTGCATCATTGCCACAACATTTATATAACCTTCGTTGCTGGGCATATCCCAAAGCAGTGTGTAGGCATTTTTAAGTTTAGGATAGCCTGGCACTATCTGTTTGAGTGGACCTTTTTTAGATTTCTTAATTGATAATAATGCTCTTGGTGGTTCTATGCCGTTCGTTTCGTTACTGACAACGGAAGAACTTTCTGATGGCATCTGTGCTGACAATGTTGAATGTCTAAGTCCATGCTTGGCAATGTCTTTTCGCAGACTTTCCCAGGCATATCTTTGTTTGTGTGGAATAATTTTGTCTACATCTTTTTTGTAGTGATCTATTGGTAGTAGACCATCGGCATATTTTGTGTGTGAGAAACCTTCACAGGCACCTTTTTCTTCTGCCAGTTTGTTCGACGCTTTCAGTAAATTAAACTGGAACGCTTCTGACAGTCTATCAACGGCGTCCCAAGCATCTCTTTCGTCATATTTCACTCCTAATTTTGCAAGGTAGTGTGCCAATCCTATGTATCCAATACCCAAACTTCTTCTTGCTTTTGTAGAAACTTCTGCCGCCTTGACTGGATATTCTTGATATTCTATTATTTCCTCTAGTGCTCTAACAGCCAGGTCACATAGGTTTTCGAGCTCTTCTAAATTGTTCAAAGCACCAACGTTTATGGCACTTAAAATACAGAGAGCTATTTCACCTTTGTCATCATCGATGTGTTGTATCGGGGTAGTAGGCAAAGTTATTTCTTGGCAAAGGTTTGACATATTAACTTTGTCTTTGAAACTTGAGTGAGAATTGGCATGGTCGATGTTCATAATATAGATACGACCCGTCTCTGCTCTTTCTTTCAACAAATCAAAAA